>Ga0209148_1000172_pt1 | contig 131021 bp, 99 predicted proteins | sample AraplaCol_mMF_r2_2_FD_184288 | JGI IMG/M metagenome (GOLD analysis project Ga0209148, IMG submission 184288) | Arabidopsis root microbial communities from North Carolina, USA - plate scrape CL_Col_mMF_r2 (SPAdes) (version 2) | ecosystem: Host-associated > Plants > Roots > Endosphere | place...
GTGCCGTAGGCGGTGTCGCCGATGAGGTGCGTGGGTTTGAGGTCGAACCGTTGCTCGACGCGCTCGACCATGGTGCGGGTGGCCTGCACTTCCGCCGAACGTAGCGAGGGCGAGGCCTCCACATCGACGATGATGCCGGCATCGACATCGATCAGGTAGTTGGTGGAGTACGCATAGAACGCCGGCCCGCCGGGCGCCGCCGTCCACTGCGAGGCCGGGTCGGTCGGTGACACCTGCTTGGGTGGCGTGCGTTCTTCTTCGGCGGCATCCAGAGCAGCAAGGTACTCGCGCACGGGTCGTGTCAGAGGCGTCTCGTCGGGCCAGCACGCTTCCGCGCCCGGCATGCCGCGCTGCCGGCTGGCGTCGGCCTTGATGACGCTGGCATCGGTGGCGAAGCCTTCGCCACCGACCAGACCCTCGGCCAGGCAGCGTTGCAGGACCTTCTCAAACACGAAGCGCAGCGTGTCGTTATCGCGGAAGCGACCATGCCGGTTCTTCGAGAACGTCGAGTGATCCGGCACCGCATCTTCCAGGCCCAGGCGGCAGAACCAGCGATACGCCAAGTTCAAGTGCACTTCTTCGCACAGCCGGCGCTCGGAGCGGATGCCAAAGCAATAGCCGACGATCAGCATGCGAATGATCAGTGCGGGATCGATCGACGGCCGACCGGTGCTGCTGTAGTGCGGCGCGAGGTGCGCGTGCAGCTCGCTGAGGTCCAGAAACTGGTCGATACCGCGCAACAAATGGTTGGCTGGTATGTGGTCATCGAGGTTGAAGGCGTAGAACAGCGGTGCTTGCGCAACTTGCTGACGACCCATCACCGTGGCAACGTCCACTTGATCGATGGGTCGGCAGTGAATCAGCTTCAGACGGCCGGTTCAACTGGCTTTTTCAACACAATCGGTCGGAAGTGGACAGTTTCGCATCTACTATGAAAGTGGCTTACTGAACTATCCGGTGCGCCCATTACAGAATCCGGCCGTTCTCGTCGGCGGATGCCGGTTCCACCTCATAATGGCTGGTTCGGTATGTACAAATCTTCTTTGGCACGACTGATGTGAACCTCCATACAGATTCCACGGGCGCGTGGTCGAGGTCGTCATCGGCAAGCAAGCTCGCATCGAGAAGTTCGACGTAGGTCTGATTGTCGTGGCGAACGATACGGACAAGTAATTTGCCTGAGGGCATGGAGGTGCCTGCTTCATGGCCATATAGGGCATGGAAAGCTGCCAAAGCTTGAGGCCAGGTGACCACTTGTCCATTGAGCGGCAACGGAAAATGGAGGTTGAATTCATGGCCACATCCGGCACCAGATGAATAGTTGTAATTGATCACGCCTACTGGATGTTCTTGGCCAGAGTTGTTTAGGTCAGCCATGCCCCACTGCACCGCCTGCAGCTGAACTTCAGGCATATTTTGCGGTGGTACCGCGAAGTGCCCCTCGGGTGAATGCATTGCAATCGGCACTGCACTCGAAGCGATGGACTCACACAAACCGGGATCACCTTCGATGACGATCGGTTTGCCCGACATCAATGGACGCAAGCGGCCACGGCAAACGAACTGGGTATCACCTGTTTTGTCGATGCTGGATAGCGCAAAGTCGGGGCCCGTTCCGCTTGAGCGTAGCAAGGGTTTACCTTCCACAGACACGACGTCTTCATCCAGGCCCATCGCCCATCCGTTGCCACCGTAGATCAGCTGAAAAGGGTCGCGACTCACTGCATCGTCCGACGACAACACATGTTTCAAGTCGCCGGTCCTGATTTCCGCCTCAACTGAGGAACATGTGCCACCGTCGGCTAATTGCACCACAGCAATCTCACGCCCCTCCACGTTCAGGGGAAAGTATTTGAGCGGTCTTGGCTGCAAGGGGTCGTTTTTATCCACGAGGTTAGTCCCTTCGGGGATATCCTTTGACGTGACCACTTTTAGAGCGTCATCGTTAATCTCACGCTCCGCCGCCGAGCAAAGCTGGTTTACGTTGGCGGGCAATGGGACAAATGGCTTGCCATGCAATTGCAACCGACGACTGTCGATCCAACCAGTCGTCGTGCGGCTCTTACCGTGGTAACGGACATAGGAAAATCCGTGGCACTCCTCAACGAACTCCACCTGATCACCGGTAACTAAGTAGCCTACACTGCTGCCGTCAGAACCCGGCAGCGGCACTTGGCTGGTCATGGCAGCATGTTCGCTCGGTTGGCCGCTGATCTCGCCACGCGTCACCACCAGCGAGCCTGGTGGCGCGTATTTGGCCAAATTCGCGCATTCGATCGAATCTTGTCCAAAAGCTGGTTGCATCCATGACAACACGACCAACAGCAGCATTACTGCGCGTAGCGAAGACGCCATTATTTTCTCCAATGCGAATTTAGACCTTTGTCCAGCGTGCGGCGGCGTCTGCTTCGGGTCGAAAGCGGACCTAGAAGACATCGTAATCGCTCTGCACGCCCTCGGCGCGGACCGCAAGAACTTTGCCCGCGGTTAACTTGGCTAAGGATGATCGCTCCGCATGCACGCCCCTCCCGCCACCACCCCCGCGACGCCTTGTAGCGCCCAATCCGCAGCGCATGCACCAAGACCCACACCTAGTCTGATACAGATAGCCCCCATCCCCAGCACCTATTTCAGCACGATCCCCGGATACCAGCCGCTCTTGTCCAGAAACGCGTGCGGATTGCTCATCTGAATAATCTCGCGGATCGCGACATGTTTATCGAGCGCATGCTGGTAGTAGGACTTGACGATGCGGTATCCGACCCAGTAGCCAAGGTCGCCGAGCTTGTCGGCCGTTGTGTTATCCAGCCAGTCCGACAAATCAGTCTTATCCATGTCGGCCACGAACCTGGTTTCAATCTCTTTCTCCCGCCCCTTGGTTGATGCTCTGAATGCCCCGTACGCGACGTCGCCAGAGGTCACTTCGCTCATGAATTCGGCGGCGCCTTCAAGCAGGGACCGCTCCAATACCGTGGGATGTTCGTCATTGGAGAGTTTTACGTTTTGCTGGGAATGAATGTACTCGTGTGCGATCACATGCACGAAACGGTCGTCGATATCGGGATTAAGGAAGCGTCCAATCGGCGAGCAGATGGCTTCCAAGCCGATCTGGACGCCATCTCCTGGACCGGAAATTGCCAAGGGCCGTCCTCGGCCGACGACGATCGTTACCGGAGGTTTCTGGGCCTCCGGGTACAGGGCAACAAGCTTGCTAAAGGTGACGTTGAGTCGCTCGCGGACGCGCGGCAGGGCAGCCATACAAGCCTTGGCTCCCGCATAAAGCCCTGGCTGTGTCGCGATTGCTTGCGCGATCCGCTCGGCACTGACGTTGCGCACCTTCATGAGATGGTGCAGCCCTTCGGTTCCAGGGTCGAGATAATCCTGTTGTAGTTGCGCTACTGTCGGGTGGCCGCCAGCAGCGTCATAGATTTTGTAAAAACGTGTGACGTCTTCGGTTTGAATCTCGATACCGTTGGCTGGCGCATGCGACGTGTTCCAAATTGCTGGTTTCACGGGGCGATCTGCGGCGCGCGCAGCGGGAAGTGCAAGGCAACACGCTAAGGAGAGGCCTATGGACAAACGTGGGAGCATGTCTGATTCCTTAGCGTCGAGACGTCACGAAAGCGGCCCCAATCCCTTCGCGACGGCTATGGCAAAGACTAGCCAAATGGCCGCAACAAAGACGATAAATCCGGTGCTACGGGAAACCGTGTCTGGTGATGATGGGTCATGCGCCAAACGCCTAGCGATGAGCAAGTATCCAATGGGCGCTACGCCGAAGGAAAGGAAGCCATCGAGTGCCGAAGCAGCACGGCCGCCGTGCCAGAGAGAACCCAACACGATGGCCGATAGCATTGTCGCGGCATAGGGGAGCAGCATTCGCACTGGACGGCCATTCGCCAATACGCTACCCAAACGGCCGATAATCCGCATGGTGATGATGTAGCCCGATACGCCAGCAAAGCCTAGCGTGCATTGCCAGTAGCTGGGCCAACCAAGATCATTAGCGACGTGTCCCCAGTCGTCGCTGCCATCAAACGCTTCTTCAATAGCTTGCCCACAAACCCAAAAGAGCATGATGGCGCCGAGATTCAATAGGAACAGCCTCCCTGCAAGGGCCTTAGATCGAAATACATGTATCAACGCCAGCGCTGCACACCCCACCAGGAGCACGCCAATCGGACCACCACCGTCGGCGAGAGTGCCAGCGCCAGCGCACCGAAAAACGAGAAACGTAATGAGGGTGATATGTCCACCATCTACCGCGCAACCCAAACCGTGGCCGATGGCCTCATGCGCCAACGATGCGACTATCGAGATAAGTACGCCAATAGCAACCATCATGGGCACATCATCCTTGGTCCACTCTTTCACGACGCCCCCTTTGATTGGCTGCTTGATCTTTCTTTCGTCAACTCTGGGTCGAATGCTGCTTGTTGGATGTGCTTTATGGACGCTCTGACTAATTCCGTGCGGGGGGTAATTCCGCGTAGGCTGGGATGAAATCCCAGCTTGGCTGTGCATCTGATGCTGGGATTTCATCCCAGCCTACCCCTCTTCTTATTGCCGCCATCCGTGTTGCTTGCCCAAGCTATTGCTTCCCCTTACCGCACTTTCCCCAACCCACGAAACTGCCGCAGCGCCGCTCGAAAATAACCCATATCCCTATCGGCAGCAGCACCCTCGCCCGCCACCGCAGGAAGCGCGGCCCACGGCAACGTCGGATACCGATGATGCAACCGATGAAGATGATGATTCATCAACACCGGTCGCCAGATAGCCGAAACATGAAAGTTACGGGCGCGCTCCGGCTCGTCAAGCATCACATCGTAATGCGGCATGTTATCCGCCATGGAGAGCCATACGCCGCGCAGAAACATCGTAATGGCAAGTGCAGGCCACCATGCGCCATAGAGATAAAACGCGCCAGCATGCAGTGCCACTGAGAGCAGCCAGTCACGCCGCATGCGCATGCGCCGATCCTGGTTTCCCGCAAAACCAACAAACAGGCGCTGGACATCCTGGGCTACTGGTTCTTCGCTGCGAAGTTTGTGCACTACGAGTCGGCATACCCAGGGCACCGGCAAAAAACTGAGCAATGGCAACGCAAGCTCCATCAGATACATGCCACCCAGCAAATGCGCGTAATAGCCGATGCGAGCAAGCACGGGATGCGTCATGCCATCATGCACGTCCGGCCGATCGTGCGGTTCGCGCGTAAAGCGATGATGCATCAGGTGTCCGAAGCGCACGGCGTCGTACGGCAACACGAAGGCAATGGCCAATATCCGGCCAAGCCATTCATTGAACCGCCGTTGAGGCAATAGCTGTCCGTGAATGGATTCGTGGATCAACCCCCAATGCGTTGGCGTTGATACCACCAGCGGTAGTGCAATCCATAACATGGATGCGCCCCACTGCCGCAACAAGAACGGCCACGCGATGAATTGCACCAGCATGGCCGTCGTGACGAATCCAATGAGTGCCGCATTGGCACGATAGTCGATGGGGACACGCCGAGGTGGTTGCCGCACCGGCGCTGTCTGGGCGCCATCAATCTCTACCCCTGCCCGCAGGTACATCGCCCCCCCAATAACCACGGAATATCGCGGCATAACCTAACAGCGCGTTCTGAAAGCTTAAAGAGGGATAGCCACGTAGCTCGTAGGCTGGGATGAAATCCCAGCATCGCCATACCAAAAAGCTGAGATTTCATCCCAGCCTCCTTGTTCCTGCCATCCTCCAGATGTTGGGGTTCGCGTTCCGCTCACCCCAACCTACGCCACCATCATTGGGTGTTGATCAATGCTCTCCACCCGCCCGTATCACCGCCTCATTAATCCCCCGCACCTTGGCCTCATCCACCTTCTCCACCTTGCGGTCGTAGGTAAACAAGCCATTGTGCTCACCCTCCACATCGGTGATCTGCGTATACACGCTGCCGGACATGCCCTTCGGTACGCCTTTGTCACGCAGCACCGCCGTATTGGCGACGTAGCCGGCATTGAGCGCATCGCGGTCTTTTACGGCGCCATAAGGGTTGATGGGTGTGTTGGGCCATACGTGGCCAGGGATGCCCAGGGTGAGGCCGCCGTGTTCGCCGTCGATGGCGGCGCGTTGGGCATCGGGGCTGGGTAGGCCGGGGCCTTGATAGTCATGCACGTCGTAGACGTCGCCGGCGTGTGGGTCACCCTTGGTGTCGCAGCAGTTGGCGCCGCTGCGTGCATCGACCAGGCGCGAGGGGTCAAGTTGTTTGATTTGCGCGGCCAGTTCCGCGGCGGCGGGGATGCTCCATTGGCCCCAGCCCTCGTTGAAGGGAATCCAGCCGATGATGGAGGTCTCGCCTTTGAGTTGTTCGACGATGGCGGTGACGTCTTTGCGGAAGTTGGCTTTGTCGGCGTCGCTGAGTTTGTCGTTGCGATCCGTCGGCATGGCCGGCATGTCTTGCCACACCATCATGCCGATGTGGTCCGCCCAGTAGTACCAGCGCGCGGGTTCCACCTTGATGTGCTTGCGAATGGTGTTGAAACCGAGGTCTTTGGTTTTCTGGATGTCGAATTTGAGTGCGTCATCGGTGGGCGCGGTGTAGATGCCATCCGGCCAGTAGCCTTGATCCAGTGTGGCAAGCAGAAAGGTGGGTTTGCCATTGAGCACGATGCGGTTGCGGCCACCGACCTTCGCGATGGCGATGGTGCGCAGGCCGGCGTAACTGGTTACGTCATCGTGTTGATCGCCCTGTGTGAGCGTGGCCTTGAAGGTGTACAGGAACGGATCTTGCGGGCTCCACAGATGTGGATTTGCAATAGCCAGATGCAACGATTGGCTCGCGGGCCCGCTTGCCTCGCCAACGGCTTTGCCGTCTGCATAGGCAGTGACGTGCAGCGTGGCGTTCTGGCTATCACCTTGCAGTTTTGACGTGACGTCGAACGCGTCCAGGCTACGCGCAGGTGTAAACGTCAATTGCGCAACGCTGGTCGCTGGCACCGGCTCCAGCCATACCGTCTGCCAGATGCCGGAAGCGGCGGTGTAGAAAATGCCTTCGGGTTTCAGCCGCTGCTTGCCGACCATCACGTTGGCGCCATCCACCGGCGCATGCACGGCGACGATGATTTCCTGCGGACCCTGCGGGCGAAGCGCCGAGGTGATGTCTGCGCTGAAAGACGTATAGCCGCCCGAATGCTGCGCGACCTGTTTGCCGTTGACGTACACCGTGGCATCGCAATCCACCGCGCCGAAGTTCAGCCGCACGTGCTGGCCATGCGCAGTGAAGTCAGCGGGAACGTTCACCAGCCGGCGATAGAACATGAAATCCGCATGCTTTTGCACACCCGAGAGCACGGACTCGATCGGATACGGCACCAGCACTTGATCTTTCAACGTCTTGCCGAACGGCGGCGCCCCCTGCCCGTCACTGGGCGCGTATTGCCACAGGCCGTTGAGGCTGAGCCATTGCGGATGCTCCAGCGACGGGCGCGCCAATTGCGGACGCGGATAGTCAGGCAATGCATGAGTGGGCGACACCTCAGCCGTCCATGGCGTAGCCAAGGGGGCCACCTTGCCGTTCCACACCGTCGGCTGATCCGCTGCCGCCATCGCCGTCGATGCAAGACTCATGGCCAAGGCCATGCTGATCCACGCGCTCGCGCGCCGTACCTTGATGCTGTGTGTCATCCGCCCTTCCCTTTTTAGCTTTGTTTAAACCGGTGTCGCTGCACCGCCACCCCGTAGAATGGCTAATTGTCGGACAAATGTCCTAGTCCGATCGTCATGCTCGAAAGCGAGCCCGCTCTCCGTCAGGTAATACCGCGGACGCGGTATTGGCCGGAAAATGCATGAAGGACCTCAGATTCTGCGCTACGGTCGGCCAGGTACCGCCATGCGCACGCATCCACCAACATGCTGAACACTTCCCCGCTGAGCATTCGCTCTCAGCGGCAAGTTCCACGCGGCGCCGACGTTCACCATCGCACAGTGAACGTGTCATTTCCTTGTCCATCATTCCCATGTTTTCCATTCCTCAACCGGCCTTCACACCGTCGGCGCCGATGGCGGTGGTGGTGGACAATCACCACGACACACACCGCTTTCGCTCTCGGCAGGAAGCCTTGTCGTATGCGTTACGCAAATGTCTTGAAGCGGAGCGCCGCGGTGAACACGACGCGTGGATTCGGATTCAAGGCAGCGATGGGCAATGGCGCACCTTTGATTGCCGCCTGATGCCTGTCTACGACGCATCGGACGGATCGACGTGGACCTCACAATCACTTTGATGCGGCTATGCTCTGCCCTTCATCTCTATGACAGTGCTTGTGGCCAACGAACACTCCCAGCCATTGAACGTATTCCTGGTCGAAGATCAACCCATGCTGGCGTCCACCTTGACGGACGCATTGACGACTTCGGGCATTGCCGTGGTGGGCCACGCCTTCGACGTGCCTGCCGCGTTCGCGTGGCTGGATCGTGGGCTTATCGCGGATGTGGCGCTGGTCGATATCGTGCTGCCCAGCGGCCCGGCTTACACCATCCTGGATCGTCTGCGGATCATGGATACCGCCACCCTGCTGATTACCGCGCTTGATCGCGGGCGCATTCCATCGGCTTACCGAAATATCGCCTATCTCGAGAAACCGTTCGGCACGCATGAATTATTGGAGGCGGTGGCTGCCATCCATGCATGAAAAAAACGAAGGGTGACATCACCGACCGATGCCACCCGACTAAACGTACTGTTTTTTTGACGACCACCCGTTGCGAGTTACATGACGCGATAGCGTTCGGCAGGACGCACACCCGAAAAATGCGGCAGCATGGCTTTTCTTGCTGCATCGTAGGCATCCCATTGGGCCGTGTCGGGCAGCAATGGCAGGGTGATCGTTTCCCGACGATCGAATCCAACCAGTGCCGCGTCAACCAGATCTTCCACCGACATCATCGGCGGCAGTTCGTCAGCGCTCCGGCCGGCGCGGTCCCAGATCTCGGTACGCGTCGCAGCGGGAAGCACCGCCTGCACATACACGCCATCAGGCCCAAGTTCGCGCTGCAACGCCTGCGACAGCATCAGCACGAAAGCCTTGGTGGCGTCATACAAAGGGCTGCCAATTTCATGCGCAATGCCCAGCACGGAACCGATATTGACGATCGCCCCACCCTGCTCGCGCACGAAGCGCGAGGCGGCCGCTGATGCAAGCCGCGCCACGGAAGTGACATTCAGATCGACAAGCGCGGAGATACTGTCGGGCGGCAGATCGCCGAACGCGCCCGCCTTGGAGGCACCGGCGTTGTTGATAAGAATGCCGATGCAATGATCTTGGCGCAGCCTGGCTTCGACCTCCGCCAGCTGTGCGCGATCGACAAGATCGGCGCGCAGGACATCGATGGCAACGCCGTATTCGGCGCGCAAGCGTTCCGCCAGCTGCTCCATCCTGGCCTGATCGCGCGCGACCAGCACCAGGTCGTGCCCGCGTTTGGCGAAACGATCGGCATAGGTGGCGCCGATACCACTGGAGGCGCCCGTAATAAGTACGGAGGGTTTGGTAGACATAGGAGTGATTCCTTAAGATGAACGTTGAAAGGCGCCGGTCATCGATGCTTTAGGAGGGCGTCAAGTCGCCGGCCGGCTGATGCGCGCCAAAGTAGACCCTTCCAGGTCTGGTCACTAGCCGGTAAATTCGGTAGCCACCCTTCCATAGGTGAAAGGCTGTGGACCGACTTGAAGCCATGCGGATCCTGCTCGCGGCGGTGGATACCGGCAGCCTTTCTGCAGCCAGCCGCCAATTGCGCATTCCGCTGGCCACCGTAAGCCGCCGCGTATCGGAACTGGAAGAACACCTCGGCGTCCAGTTATTGCTGCGCGGTACGCGAAAGCTCTCCTTGAGCGATGCGGGCCGCGATTACGTCGCCGCCTGTCGCCGCATCCTGGAAGATCTGGTTGACGCCGAGCGCACGGCAACCGGCGAATATCGAACGCCACAGGGAGAATTGGTGATCAGTGCGCCGCTGATTATCGGGCGCCATCATGTAATTCCTGTCTTGGTGGCATTCTTGCAGGCTTATCCGAAAATTCGCGCGCGCATCCAGTTAAGTGATCGCATCAGCAACTTGCTGGAGGAACATGTCGACGTCGCCATACGCCTGGGCGAGCTTACGGACAGCGACATCATCGCCACCCGCATCGCGCTTATCAGCCGTGTGCTTTGCGCGAGCCCGGATTACCTTGCCGCGCATGGCGAGCCGATGGATCCCAACGAGCTTGTCTCGCACGAATGCATTACCTACGAAGGTTATTCCGCCGCAAACCGATGGGAATTTCGTTTCGGCCATGCGTCGCAGCTGATCCAGGTGTCCTCCCGCCTCATCGTTAATTCGGCAGACGCCGCGGTTATCGCGGCCATCGCCGGCGCCGGCATTGCCCGTGTTCTATCGGATCAGGTTGCCGAGCCACTGGCTTCGGGGGCGCTGATACGGCTGTTGCCCGCATGTGAACCAACCCCCATGCCCGCCAGCCTGGTGTACCCGAGCCAGCCGCACGTACCGTTGAAATTACGCGCATTCCTGGACTTCGCAACGCCACGGCTGCGGCAGCGCCTCGGTTACGAAGATCCGCAACATGCCTAGCCAGACTTGGCCAGGCAGCGCGCCTCATTCATCGTGCGTGGATCGGAGCAGATTGTTGCGAAGCACGACGATCTCTTTTTGCAACCTGGCGAACTCCTTGGCGGAGAGCCCGCATGCTTCATTCAGATTCACGCCCAGTGCACGCTCGCGAAGGCGCCGGCCGTTCTTTGTCAGCTTGACGAGCACCTGGCGCTCGTCCGCTGTATCGCGGGTACGTTCGACATAGCCCATGCCTTCCAGCTTCTTGAGAATCGGCGTCAGCGTATTGGATTCAAGAAAAAGCCTTTCGCCAAGACCACGTACGGTCTGCGCATCCTCTTCCCACAACGCGACGACAGTGACGTACTGGGTATAGGTGAGCCCGAGTTCCTCCAGCATCGGCCGATAGGCCTTGCCGAATGCCAGGTTGGCGGAATAGACCGCAAAACACAGGAAATCTGCCAATTTCAGATTGGAGGTGCTGCTTGCCGTTTTCGATCTCATGGCCGGTCTCGAGCGCAGGGGCGTAGCCCAGTAGCGGCAAATATACATCGTATACGATCTAATCGATATCGCTTGTTTGTGACGGTGTTTGCCGGCCCGTTTGTACATTTCGATACAAAAATCCGGTTGACGGCCATCCTGGCGGGCGAGAAGATTATTACATCGCATGCGATCTAATCGCCTTCGATAGACCTTCGAGGAGCAACCCGAAGAACCACAACCTGGGCAACGTACGGTCTCAACCGTTCAGAAACCCACATATGTATCGCATACGATTTAAACGTAAACGATATTAATCACACAAACGCACATCGAGGAATACGTCATGACCAAGATCGAAAAAGTCATCTTCACGGGCAAGACCCACACCGTCATCAACCATGAGCCCAGCGTCCAACGCGGCGACTACGGCGTGGTCGACATCCAGCTTTCGGCCACGGGCGGCGAGAACCATACGTTCATCGCCACCGAGCCGCACCCGACTGCCGAGCAGTTGTTCGCCGGTGCGTGGTCAGCCTGCTATATCTCAGCACTCGGCCTTGCCGCTTCGCTGAAGAACGTTACGCTGCCTGCCGATGCGGCCGTGGATATCCAGGTCGACGTTGGACAGACCGGCCCAGGCTGGTTCCTTGGTGCGAAGTTCACGGTGCGCCTGCCGGGCCTTTCCCAGGATGTTGCAGATGCCCTCGTGCATTCCGCGCACCAGATCTGCCCTTATTCCAAGGCCGTGAAGGGCAATATCGAAGTCGCCGTGGACGTCGTAACAGCCTGAAACATGAGGTTGGGGTGAGCGAACGCGAACCCCAATGTTTCCGGATGCTGGTAGCCATGTTGGGGTTCGCATGCCACTCACCCCAACCTACGGCGCGCTCGCGACATCGTGGGGATGATCATGCTCGCGCAAAATGTTCAGCACGTCGGCAATCGCTTCCGGATTGTTCGGCACCTTGTGGTCGGAGTGAACAACCAGCGTGGTCGCAGAGCCCGGCAGCAGTGCACTGCTTAATGGCACGTAGCCGTCTCCGGGCGGCTTTACGCCGTGCAGCACACCGGCGATCGTGTCGTAGCGCACGCCGGCGGTAGGCATCAGCTTTTCATCCGCGAGCGATACCGGCTCATCGGGTCGCAAGCTGGTAATGCTGGTGATGTGGCCAGTCTGAAACATGGCGGCGATGGCCGGCTGCAAGGCCGCCGGATTCTCCGCAGCGATGCGCATGATGCCCGCCATTTCTTCGATATGCCGCCATGCCAGCAGACCTACCAGGCGGCCAAGCAGGCCATCCGCGGCGGGGCTTCCGTGTTGGGGCGCCGCCATGAAGATGATCTCGTCGACACCCGTATACGGTTTGAACTCGAACACGTTCTTGAGCGTGGCCAAGTCACCCGCATTCGCGTGCAGGCTATCCATCGGCGCGGTAAACGCCGCGCTCCATACGTCCGGCGTACTTTGTGCGCACAGTAATCGTGCAATCACGCCGCCCATGCTATGCCCGATCAACACCACGCCCTGCCGTGCTGGTGCATGGCCGTCCGGATCGAGCGCGCGCCAGGCATCGTCCATGTAACGCTGCACGCGATAGCGTTCCACCAGCAGCGGCGCGTTGCTTTGATAAACCACGTGCCAGATCTGATAACGGCGATGCAGTTGCGGATCGCCCATGATCGCGTTGCTCAGTCGCGCCCAGATCAGCGGGCTGCCGGCGACACCATGGATCATGATGATCGGCGTCTTGTTCGGGTCGTAATCATCAAGCAGAAACAGCCCCGACCGCTTGCCGATTTCCGCACCGCCGATCATGCCCCACCATGCCAGCCGCTTCAGGCGCGTTCGTTCCAGCAATTGCGCGAAAGGTGCCGATACATCCTCTGCAAGCGCATAGCGATTGGCACCTGCCACATGTTCGGGTTGCTGCAATGGGTTTTGCACTACCAGCACCGGTGCATCGTCGTGCGCGCCTGTGGCGGATGGCGCTTCCAGCCATAGCGTCGCCGGCCGAAAAACACCCTCCGGCGTATACACGCGGCAGATAGGCCGATCCGAACACGGCAGGGAAAACGCCACCATCGGCACGCCAAAGCCAGCTTGACGGTGACGCGCGCCATCCAGCGGATCCATCGATACCTGGTCGGCCGGTTCCAGATAGATGCTCTTGGCAAGGCTATCGGGCATGCCGCGAAATGCCACGCGAAGCGTGACGCCGCCGAGCAGCAAATGTCCTTCTGATACCTGCACCGGCGCGCCTTGTGCAATCAGATCAAAGAACGCGCGACTGCATTGGGTGGCGAGCAAACCGGCTGCCGTTTTCGTCTTCGCCTGGTCGGCGGCCATTGCATTGTGCGCCAGTGTGGCGCAATGCAACCATGCTTCCGCCTGGGCTTGTGCGGATTGCGCGCGGATGGCTTCCACTTCGCGTGTCTGCGCTTTCTCGAGCAGCGCTTCTGCGGAAACGCCAGCAGCATGTCCCACACCCGTCGATGCACAACCGGACAAACCGGCCACTGCCAGCAAGGCCACGCATGCAAAAACACGCACAGCCACCGGCAGGCAAGATAGGCAGCGATGCTTCGCAGGGTCTGCCATCACTCTATGTCCCCATTCGAATGACACCACCGATTCAGTCTACTCTTGCGGCGGCGCCGATTGCTTTTGCCTCATGCCATGCAGGCGCATCCTTGCCCTGGCGCTAATTACCAGTTCAAATCTGCCCAATCGCGCTTTCGTGCCCTGACATCTTCCGTCGTGATGGCGACGGCATCCCAGTCCGGCGTGCACGCCTGATAGTTCGAGCGGTTTGGATGGCCATAATGATTCGGCTGCCCGCGTGCATACGTGCCATACGAATATGCCATGTCGTGAAGCGTGCCTGCATGCGCTAGCCTTTGCTCGGTAGCGACACACCAATCCGTCGAAGCGCCGTGGTGATAGGCGACTATGACGCGCAGGGAGAGATTGGCAGGCAAGCTGGGAATGCGATCGAAAGCGCAATCCCCCGGCAAGAGCATATGCATGGCAGCTCCATCCGCCGAGTTGCGGGTGACAACGATGGCCAAGCCGGAGTGATTTCGATCTTCTTTCTGCGCAGCCACGGGGAAAGGTGCGCACTTGCGGATGCTCACCTCGCAATCGGTCCCCACAGGAAACGACAGCGCACTGTTGCCCAGCGACTCCGGCCAACATTTAGCATTCGCAAGCTTGGCGGCGAACCGAGTAGCCTGCGGTGACACCAACTGGCGCGGGGCAAGCCACTCACATTTCTGGGCGGAGGGATTTTTCTTGTTCGCCGACCAGTAATGATCTTTATCCCAATGCGTCAAGATCACCGGCACATGGTGTGAGCCCGATTGCACGGGAAGCCGTGTCGCGGTGTAAGCGGAGTTCTTGTTGTCTGGGTGATATTCATTGCCGCCGTAGTCGACATAGCAGCATACGTCATCATTTTGATCGCGCAGGCCTATGCAGTCCCCCTGCCCCACATCAAACACGCGCACGCCCTTGATCTCCGTAGTGGCTTTACGAAACAGCTGCAAGGTCGCCGTGCTTGCCGTAACCGTAACCGTGCTTGCGACATCTGACTGGGACTGGATTGTCTTCATTGCCATACGCCGCCTCTACAAAGTCTGGTAGTTGGGATACAGGCCAAAATTTTCGAAGGGAGGGCCGCCGCGCGGCCACGGTGGCGTGCGGCCGTATTCGCCCAGATCCGCGTCGGGAAGGAAATCCAGATTGAAAACACTCAAGAGCAAATCGCGATGCTCGTTCTCAGCATCCTGACCGGTGATGTAGCAAGGTTGCGCTTCGATCAGGTCAAAATCTGCAGCCGCCACGACAGGCAGCCCAAGGGATGGGCTTAAGGTAACTTCCTGCCAGGCCCCCTCCTGAATCTGCTCCATGCCGCCAGCGACGTCAGTATCGCTGAGCAGCAGCAATATCGTGGCGAACTGGTCGGCATCCATCCCAAGCAAATGCTGGCGGCGCTGACTGTGGGCATCAGGTTCGTTTCGCGGGTATGGCTGATGCACCCAATCGAGAGCGAGAAAATAATCACGCCGCACGCAATCAAGCCAGATGCGATGGGTGGGCAGCTTTGAATCAGCATGGCGCCGCTCCAAAATATCGGCCCAATACTCGGGCAGCCATTCCCGGTTTTTCATCGCTTCCTCGCCCAGCGGATCAATCGCTTCAACGAAGGCGAAATACCGGCCGTCACCACGCGTATAAATATTCTCGTGCATGGGACCTCTCCTCCTTATTTCGCACGAATACCGGGATTAAGGGGTTTATAAGTTGGCACGCGAGCCTCGCGCTGTTGAACCGTGTCATGAATACGTTCATTACCATTGATGGCCTGCAACACGGGGCGACGCAATTCTCGTGTCATCCGGTAGATGCCCTTGCGTGACTGGCGCATCGTTCCTTCGGGATTCGGCTTGTAATTCGCGAGAAATGCTTCGTCAAACGCCAAACCGAGCGACTTCGCGCGGTTTTTCATGGAGTGAAGCGGAATGTTGGCCAGGCCATCAGGATCGTAGCCGCCCCCAATATTGGAATGCACACCGGCGTACCAGACCTGCTCCAGGCGCTTATCTGAAACAGGTTTCGCCGGACGCCATAACGTGGGAGCAAACTGTTTGCGGCGTTCGTCCAGCGCCAACGCGTGATAAGCATGCTCGACAATGGGCGAAAGGCCGACGTCATGAAACCGATGCAGGCGGCGCGTCATGAAGTTGAGAACACCCACGGGAATGCCTAACGCGCCCACCGTATCGAAGACACCCAGGAATCGCACGGTTATATCCAGACACCCATGCTCGGCCCGAAACGCTTCGGCATCAGCCTGGGTGCGATAGAGCTTGTAGGCGTCAGGACTGTAGAAGAGATGGGACTTTGGCAATAAGCCTACCTTGGCAAGAAGTCCCACCAGGCTGCGCGCAGTGAAAGCGCCGCGGCTGAAGCCAAAGATATATATCTCATCCCCCGGCTGATAATTGAGACACAAGAATTGATACGTTTCCAAAATGTTCCGGGAAATGCCATAACCGGTGGCGCCCTCGACCCACTTTGAAATACCCCAATGCGTGCCCACGCCTTTGTCATAGAACGATATCTGGCTCACCCCGTTGTGATCGCGCGGAAGTACGGCACGCACCAATTTGACGACGTTGGTCGGTCTGCGTTTCCCGGTATAACGAGCATCGAGCTTTCCTTCCGCTACCAGCAGGCGCATTTGCCGCCAGGCGTACGCCCATAAACGCTCGCGGTCTTCCTTGTCACGCTGATCGGGAGTGTTCCAGGTTCCGTCGCAAGCTAGAACGATGCGCCGCATGGGCGTTTCGGCTGGAAGATTCATACGTTACCTCGCAGCGGAGCGGGTCTGGACGCCATGCTGTCCACGACGCCATTCAAACATATCAAATTTCCGTCGCCGTCACGTCGCGATAATGTCAATGTTGCGATGCTCCCCCACTGCAGACTCGGCGCAGCCCGAGTTTCGCGAAAATGGGGAACATGACAGCAAATCAGTAAGTCATGGTCGCATCGTTCCGATCCGAAGGTGTTTCGTCTTAAAGCCCGGAGGGGGTGTGAGATGGCCATCAAGGTTTTGATCGTTATCGACGGCGCTTTCCTGTTCGAAAACAATGTCGCGACGCCGGATTTCACCTTTACGGCATTGGTGAACACGTTGACGAACGCCGGGTTTCAGGTCACGAAGGCCAACCGCGAAGTCGACCCAAGTGCCGACGCCGGCTTTTCCGAATTCAACTTCGCCACCAGCGCCAACCTGCTCGATTTCGACGTGATATGGATGATCGGCGATGGGGGCATGAACGATACCAACCCGCCCGTACTCGAAGGCACGAAGCCGCCTCTCGATGCATCGGAAGCGGCACAACTGGACGCCATTGCAAACTTCATGGAGCAAGGCGGCGGCGTGTTTGCGGTGGGTGACCATTATAGCCTTGGCTCGGCCATGTGCGGCTACATTCCACGTGTGCGGGTCATGCGCGCGTGGTACGGCGAGAGCGACGCCAGCAAGCCAGCAGACCTGTCTGCCGTGCAGGGCAACTATACGGCGCTAGGTACCGGACGGGCGGATACGACCCTAATCAATTCGGCGGGAACCTATCCCATCACCGATTCAATCGGTGATGCCACCACCAATCCCTATGCCTATTTTGAAAACCAATCGGACGCGCTGCCGCAAACCATCACGCCGACTTCGTCGCCTGCGCATCCGATCCTGCGCAACAACGGACACAACGTCACCGTTTTTCCCGATCATATGCACGAAGGCACCGCCCTGGACGTGGTACCCGGCTTTGACTACACCCAGCTATCACCTTACGGCGATACATCAAAGGGGGAATTTCGAGAGATTGCCGGCCACCGTGAAATGCCGCAGGTCATCGCGACCGGCCAAACCAAAAAACAAGCGAGTTATTACGTTGGCGATCCCCACCCCGCCCTGATTGATCCTGCGTATTCCGGCGTCACCACCATCAATACGCTCGCCGTTTACGACGGACGGGTGGCAGGCGTCGGCCGAATCGTCACTGGCTCCACCTTCCATCACTACCTCGACATCAATCTTGTGGGTGCCAGCGACGTCAATACGCCCACGCTCGATCAATTCGTCGGCGGCGATGCCGCCAAGGGCCAGGGCCTCTCCACCAATGCAGCGGCATTCGCAGACATTCAAGCGGTTTACATCAACATCACCAATTGGCTCGCGCGCCCGCAGCCGCAGATCGGCCTGATCCTGGAGCGCAGCACCTTCAGCCAGGACGAAGCGACGGCGACACCCACGTTTCCAGCAGCTATTTTCGTAACGGTCGACGGCCTCAAGCCTAGCCAATTTCCTCATGGCGGCATCACGACATTGTCGCCTTCGTCGACCTTGCTCATGCAGTGGGCTCCGGCTATCAACGTCGGTGGCGGCTTTCCCATCACCATCACTCCCACTGCGGTGACAAGTGACGATCCCTCACTCTCCGACCGCCTGCAGCGCTTCACCTTTACCTATCAGGTCAGTTTCACCGGCAACGCTTTCGGCTTTGGTGGCAATGCCGCGACGGTACCCGTCAGCGCATCGCTGACAACGAGTGCCGTGCCGGCGGCGCTCACCGACATGGCATGGATCGAGCTGATCAAAAGCGCCAACCCCTTCATGCTCGATCTCGCGGACGGAAACAGCACGTACTGGCTCAGCTCGGACATCAAGGTGTTCCACGTGGTTGCCGGGGACAGCTTTCAGGGCGTGACGCTACCGGCCAACGCGAATCGCGCCGATGCGCTGACGTTCTTGCGCACGGTCGTGTCCAGCATCAATTCGAACCAGTTCACCCTCCTGCCTTCGACCGAAGCAGGATCCGTGCTGAGTGTTGCGGCCGTGACGATGAGCAACCCGCCGAAGCTGGTCTACAATTTTGCACTGGCTCGCGTCCGGCTCAGCAATGCCGGCGGCGATGCCAATCCTGTGCAGGTTTTCTTCAGAACCTTCGTCTCCCAAACCACGGCCGCGCTGACCTATCAGCTCGACGGCAGCGACATGCCGATGGAAGGCTATCTGCAGACATCGGGGGCAACGCCCGTCGCTCTTGCCGGTACGCAGAATGGCGGAACGCAATGGCTGTCCTTCCCGTATTTTTCGGCTGCGCGCATGGAGCCGCCCAATACCCAGGCCGATCCAGACAATGCCAAGCTTGTTCAAGCAAGCGTTGGCTATCGCATCTATGGCGCACTGATCGACAACAATCTCAATGATCCTTACCTCACCCTCACGCCGGTGTCTGGTGGCTCACCTGTATCCTTGCCGACCATCGTCATGGGTGAACACCAATGTATCGTCACCGAAGTTATCTATGCCGGCGCGCCCATTCCTGGCGGCGCCAACCCCGCGACGTCCGACAAGATCTCCCAGCGCAATCTGGCAATCAGCACGGTCGCCAATCCAGGCTTGAGCGCTTCACGCATCGCCATGCACACGTTCGAGATCGAAGCGACACCTGCCGCGATCACTTCCGCCCTGCCACCCGACGAGTTGCTGTTGACGTGGTCTAAAACGATTCCCAGCGGCACCTATCTCAATCTCTACATTCCGAGCTGGAACGCCCAGGATGTGGTCGACCTGGCAGACCGACTGTACGCGCGCCACGACATTCGTGCGATCGACGCCAACACCATCGAAATCCCCGCCGGCGGCGACCGTTACGTGCCCATTCCCATGAGCCTTCGCCGTCAGACAGGCGTGTTGTCCGTTCAACTGCCGCTTGGAATTCGCAAGGGGCAACGGTTCGACGTATCCGTGCAGCAGATCACCAACCGCGAGCGCGCCGCCAAAGTCCTCTCACCACGCACCGAAAAGATCACGCTACAGAAGGCCAACGAGTTGCTCGCCAGCCAGTCCTCCCATGCGTCAAAACGAACGAAAGTGACCCGGGCAGCCAAGGGTGTGTTTGACCTCGGCAATCGCCAGACGCTGGTGACCGATCTGTCGGTGATCGACGGCGCAGGCGATTACGCGCTAGTCATCACACACCCAGACCCCAAGCTAGTGGAAGCAGCACAATTGAATTCAGGCCGCTGGCGCACGCCTATTGGCGCATTCCAGCTTGGCATTCCCGTGTCCACGCGAGAAGACATGCTGCCTTATCACCTGCAGCTGTTGTCGATCATGAGCTGGCGCGTGGAGCACCTCGATCGGAAGAGCCCGTGGTACCTGACCATGGTGCATTACCTGGAGCTTCTCATCGCAAAGGTTCAGGCCCTGGGCGGCAATCCCTACACCGTTCCGCCGACATCGGACGGAAATATTCCCCCGTTTCGTGGCGGTGACGACGGAGATGGTGATTGTCATGATGACGATGAGCGAGATGTCGTCATCGTGAATATTTTTCCGCGCAACAAACATCACAAAAAATGAGGGGGTGAATCTTGGTGACACGGGCCTCACACTAAAGGAAAGCAACCCCATTCCGGCATCTCCATACGGGGTTGTCATCCCAGCCCGTATGGATCATTGCAGCACAGGAAACACTTCCACATGTAGCTGGGATGAAATCCCAGCATCGAAACCACCAGGCTACCGACGTCAGTTGGCAGCACAGCTCAACGCTTATCCACCGCCTCACGCCCGATCGCAGGATCATCGGTAAAGAACGCATCGATACCCGCATTGAGATAAGCGCGAATTTCAGCAACCGAACCGGCTTCGTTGAAAGTTTTCGGATCGCTTCCTTGCCAGAAATCCTTCGCCAGAAACTGGTTCTCCGGCCGGAACGTATATGGATGCAGCTCCAGGCCCGCTGCGTGCGCATCGTGCACCAGGGCCGATGGCTGCCCCAGCTTGCCATCGGCGAGCAGTGGAATGATCGAGCGCGTCGCGGGGCCGATCGCATCGGCATACGTGGCAATGTCATGCAAACCGGCCGGCTTCATCATGTCGGCATAAGTGAGCGCGGCGCCAGCTGCAACCACGTCATAGGGCTGCTCCTTCGCCTGCCCCATCAATTGCAACAGGCGAATATTCGGATGCTCGCGACGCGCCTGCGCACCGCCCAGCTTGCCGTGCAGATACTTGAGGTTGGCAATCTCGAACGATTGGATTTCGACCGGCGCGCTGCGTGTATAGCTATGCGCAGCCAACGTGGCCAGCAACTTGTCTTCCATCGGCAAGCCAAGCTTCTGGTAATAGGTGCCGTGCTTGATCTCGGGGATGATGCCGATGGGCCGGCCTACCACCGCGGATTCGGCGGCGACGAAGTCGATGATTTCATCCAGTGTGGGAATCTGGAATTCACCGTCATAACGGGTGCTGCGCAATTGCGGCAGGCGTTCGCGTGCGCGCAGGGTTTTCAGTTCTGCCAGCGTGAAGTCTTCGGTAAACCAACCGGTGACGGCTTTGCCGTCGATGGTCTTGGTCGTCTTGCGGTTGGCAAATTCCGGATGCTCGGCCACGTCGGTGGTGCCGCCGATCTCGTTCTCGTGACGCGCCACCATGACGCCGTCCTTGGTCATCACCAGATCCGGCTCGACATAATCGGCGCCATCGGCAATCGCCTTGCCATACGAGGCCAAGGTGTGTTCCGGGCGCAATGCGCAGGCACCGCGATGGCCGATCACCAATACCTTGGACGCCAAGGGTTTTTCCGTCGCCTGTGCCGTCATGGTTCCTAGCGCCAATGCCACCGCAACCATCAAAGGGATATATCGCATGTCTTATCTCCGTGGCGAGGAGCATAGCGTGACAACAGGTCGCCAGCACTTATGCTGGCGACCTTGCACGCAGCCTTCGTCAGAACTTGGTCGAGAACGTAAAGAAATACTGCCGCGGCGCCATCGGATAGGTGTTGTAAGTACCGGAGGCAGCGCCTACCGACACCTGGTAATCACCCTTGCGGTTGGTCAAGTTGGTGACATTCAAGCTCAGCTTGGCGTCGTGGAACACTTCGTCGATCGGCAACGCGTAGCTGAGCTGCCCGCTCATCAGGAAATAGCCGGCCATCGACAGATCGTTGGTATAGGTGGCGTAGACCTTGCCCACCGCATCACCGATCAGCTGGCCACTGAATCGGCCGTAGCTCGCGCTGATGATGAACTTGTCCATCCATTCCGGGCTGCCCGGCACCTTCTTGCCCGCCGTCGGCACCAGGGCAGCGCCGCTGAAATAGTTGTCGTTGTATTTGGAGTTGTTGTACGACACGGCGTTGTAGAAGCTGAAATGCTCACCCATGTGCAGCGTCGCGGCGATGTCGGCGCCGTTGGTGGTGACGCTGCCCACGTTCTCGATGATCGATGCGCCGCCGACAATCGATGAGATCACCGGCGTCGGACTGATCTGCAGCAAGCGGTTGGAGAAGTTCACGTGGTACGCGCTGACCTGGCTATCCAGGCCGGTGAACGGACCTACATCGAAATCATGCTGCGAGCGCAGGCCAAGCTCGTACACCCACGCCGTTTCCGGCTTCACGTTCTGCTTGAAAATATCAAACGCCTGCTGGCTGCCCAGGCTCCACGGCGACAGGTTGTTGGCCGTCGCAAACTGGCGCATGTTCTGCTGCGCGTTGAAGAACAATTCGTCGTGCTGGGTAACATCCCACGTTGCACCGATCTGCGGCAGAAAGGCCTTGTGGCTGTTGATGCTGCCGGTGGGATATTGAATCACGCCCACTGTCGACTTCGGCAGCGGCTCCACCGGATACCAGCCATCCGCATACTGGAAACTCGACTTGAAGCCAGCCTGCAGCGTGATGGTGGACGTGACGTGCCACAGATCGGAGATGTACGGCTGGATCACATCGCTGCGCGCGTCATCTTCATACTGGGTGATCAGCGGATCGGTCGGCCGCGCATAAGGCGTCGCCGCACCAGGGTCATTGACGTTGAGCGGATACCAACGGCGATCCTGGGAAAGCCGGTTGTGTTCCCACCACACGCCCGCGCTCAGTTCGTTGGTATCGTTTGTCCAGTTCACCGAGGACAACCAGCCGCGGCGGTTGATGTCGTATTCGGTGGTGCGGATGGCATAGCCGGAACCGCCAAACACCTGCTTGAGATTCTGGTGCGGGAAATACACCGCGAACAAAGCCGGCAAACCCGCCACCTGGATCGGGCCAGCCACCACACCCGCACCCTCGTCGCGGTGGTAATACACCTGGTTGGACCAGGTGATCGCGTCGGTGATGTACCACTCGTATTTCGCGTAGGTCAGATAATCGGTGCGCTGCGCGTCGCTGTAGTAGTTGCGATAGTTGTTGCCATCCGCAGCCGGCGGTGCGCCGTTGGCGCCGAGATAATTCAGGGCCTGCTGGAAATTGGGATACATGAAGGCGCGCGTATATGGCATGTGCCCCTGCCCCGCGACCGTGCCGTGATAGTTGGCATCTTCGTTCGGCTCCACCTTGTCCGAATAATCGGCATAGAAGGTAAAGGTGCCGTGCTTGTCGTGGTGCACGAATTTGCCATCAAGCTGGGTACCGCCCTGGTGACCATTGAAATCCCAGGCGCGCTGGTCTTGATGCATGATCGACACGTAGGCCGAATTGTCACCGCCGAAACGACCGGTATCGAAACGCGCATAGGTGCGCGTGGTGGCGTAGCTTCCCACCGTCTGTGCAAAACGGCCGCTCATCGTTGCAGCCGGATCACTGGAAAAGGTGACAACACTGCCGCCCAGATTGGACGTGGATGCCGTCGCCAGATCGCCCGCGCCAGAGAACAAGGTGACGTTGCTGACGTCCTCGCTGATAATCGCGCGCTGCGGCGTCAGGCCGTTGTAATTGCCGTATTGCTGGTCGCCCAGCGGCACGCCATCCATCGTGTAGCCAAGCTGCTGACCGTTGAAGCCGTGCACGAACAGCGATGTGTTCTGCTCGTTGTTGCCCCACGGATCGGCGGTGCGATACAGCACGCCCGGCAAGGTCTGGATGGCCTGCAGCGGGCTGGTGCCCGGCAGAATCTTCTGGATTTCCGAATCGCTCAACGAGACCGCGGAGCGCGCGCTGTTCTTGGCCGAAACGCTCACCACATCCAGCTGCTTGGGATCGTTGTTGGTGGAGCTGCCTTGCGTTGCGGCGGGCGTGGCAGCTGTGGCATTCGATGGCGTTGGTACGCCACTGTTATCGGCATGCGCCATGGCGCTGAGCACGGCCAACACACTCGATGCCAGTAGTTTCAGCGCGTAACCGTTAGCCGCCTGCGCATTTGCCGCACGTCTCGTATCGAAAATCATCAAAACTCCCAGTGATATCGCCGCCATGTGTTTGGAGTCCATCACCTATCACCAAAAAATCGCCGCCCACGTTGACCATGGCGGCGATTCGTCGTGATGGCGAGGTGCAGACCATCGGGTCGCTCGATGTGGACGAAGCAACGCCGACGTGGACGGGCCGACTAAATGCGATGCGCATCACACACACGCACCTTCACCCATTAGATCGAGCCAATTCGTCCGGCCGCGCATGATGAAGAATCAACGTGACAGCTTGGTGAATCGCGCGGTGGAAGCGCGTGTCAGAGGGGAGACAGTTATTGGAGACGTGATGTATGTCGGCAAGAGCAATGTGCTTGTTCTTTGGCGTAAGCCACGAACCTGCGTTAATGGTTGTCTTTGACGTTGAGGATGTTGGCGTTCGCGTCCGCTTATCCCAACCCACATGTAGGCTGGGATGACAATCCCAGCATTACCATGCATGGCGATGCTGGGATTCATCCCAGCCTACGATTTCATTCCAGCCTGCGTAACCAATGGCTGTTTTCGACGTGATGCGCAGCCGCGGATCCATGATGAAACAGCGCGATCCGAATGCGTTCGCGCTGGTAGGGCTTTTGCATCGCGTATAAGCCCAGCACGGCCAGGACTGCTACGGCGCTTAGCGTGAATAATTTCTTGACAATGCCGTTGGGCATACATGTTCTCCTCAGTTCGTAGAAGGCTCTCTCTTTGGCTGCGAGCAACATGCAACCCAGCAACCAACGCCATGCAGCGCGAGATGATTCGATATATGCCAACTCATTGAGCATCGCCTCGGCCCACTCTTTGCGATGCGGCGGCATGGCCCACATTGCGAATCGAGTCGCAGTAGCCAAGTCGAAGAATTTTCCATTGCCACTGGTCATCACGCCCTTCCCGGCGACAATGACCGCCATTTGGCGCCCTTGGGTCGCGAATGCTCGGTGGCGTAAGCCGCGCCTTTGGCAGTGAGGCGATACAACTTTCTAGGCGGGCGGCCTGGATGCGGTGAGGGCTCCCACTTGGCGTCGACCATGCCTCGATCACTCAAGCGCATCAGGATCGGATAGAGCGTGCCAGAAGGAAGGCCCGTTTGCTCGGAAAGGTCGTATCCGTGCTGCCATTGCGTGCGCTGCGAAAGCAATGCAGCGAGGAGTTGCATGGTTTGTGCTGAGGGAGCTCGTGAGCGTGTCATGCGATAACTCTACATATGTCGTCATAGCAAGACAAGTGCTGGTTTTGAGGCGCAAGCATCGCCTGGTACGTGTCTCCTTATGTTTTTCGTTCAACGTTGGGGGATGTTGGGGTTCGCGTTCGCTCACCCCAACCTACGCGTAGGCTGGGATGGCAATCCCAGCTTTCCGGTGGCTTCACAATGCTGGGATTTCATCCCAGCCTACTTTTAATGCGACTTGGCGGCCTTCAAGGCCGGACCACTGAACTCGGCCTCGATCGTCACGTCGATCAAATCGCCTACGCCCATCGTGGTGCCTGGTGCAGGCACGCCGAAGCCTATGCCGAAGTCGGAGCGCTTGAAGGCGCCATGCGCGGAAAATCCGACGCGTGCATGGGGATCCATATCGGGCATGCCGCCATAGCCGCCGTTGTAGGTGGCCGTTAGCACCACCGGATGGGTGACGCCATGCAGATTCAACGTGCCTTCTATGTCAAATGTCTTGTCGCCCGTCACGCGGATTTTTTCCGAATGGAAAACGATCTTGGGATATTTGGCCGTATCGAGCATCTGCGGCCCTTTCACGATATCCAGGCACATCTGTGGCGCGTCATCCATTTCCAGCGATGCCGACTCGATGGTGGCGTCGAGCTTGGATGCGGGGATGTGGTTGGGATCAAATGTCAGGGTGGCATCGAAGCGGCTGAAGCGCGTGGTGTAGGTCGAAAACCCCATGTGGTTGACGCGAAGCAGCAGGCTCGCATGGGATTTGTCGAGGTGGTACACGCCGGCGGTAGGCGCGGTGATGGGCATGGCGGGTGGCGCGGTCTCGGCTGCGCGGGATGCGATGCCATGCACGCCAAGCAAGATGGCAAAGGTGCCGGCTGCAAACGAACGTAAAACGGTGCGGAGGGTGTCGCTCATGACAAGTGGTTCCGTATCAAGTGGATGGGGTGCGCCTTCCTGCATGCAACGAATGGCGGGTGGATAAATCGACACGTGCCGCATAGCAGGTCATCGATCACGTTTGTGAAGACGTCATGTGACGCGAATGGGCCGCAACTCCCCTCCCGCGACACCGGCCCTGGCCGCACCGTAACCGATCGGGCTTGGCCATTCACAGAGGTATGGCGCCCCCGAGCTCCGGGCTGGAGCCGAGGCCAGGCCGCAGGCCGGCATGGCTCAAGTGACCTCGCCCGTGGCCGATAGCGTTCCTAGGGCGTTGGCTGGCACGTCCAATGCATGGGAGAGTGCCATGAAGACCACTAATTTCCTCATCGAAGCCGAGTGCAGCGCGCCGAGCAACGTGATCCCGCTGTGGCCGGCGCGGCATACCCCGCGTGAACCGGGCGCGCGTCCCCGCGGGTCGTGGGCCGAGCAGGCTCGCGTCATCGAAACGAATGCGGTGGAACTCGATCCGCCGGAGCAGCGTCTGGCGCGCCGCGTGGAGCGCGTATTGTGCGCCCTGCTCTATCACGCGGTGCTGGAGCCCGGCCATTCGCGCAGCTCGAAATCCTTTTCCATCGAAAAGCGTGTGGATCAGTTGGTGTCGCATGACCGTTTGATCGCCATTGCGCGCGCAGCGATCAGCATGGATTCCACTGGCGATCTCACACGCCTTGCCGCGGCTGCGATTACGTTTGAACTGCAGACACAAGCGCAATGGCGCCATCGCGTGCTGCGCTTGTTCTCCGCCCAGCGCCGGCAGATCCACGCCGATACGACGGCCATCGCGAATTTGCTCGCATGGGACGTGGATGCGTTGAAGGTTCGGCCAATCGATACGTTTGCCAAGTTTCTTTGAGCTTATGTAATCCCACGGCCGTCATTCCCGCGAAAGCAGGACGTAGCGCGCAGCGCGGAGAACATCCGCAGGATGGCCCCGAAGGGGTGAGCAAAGCGAATCATCCATCTTTGCTTTTTTGCATCAGAGCAAATGGATTCCCGCTTCCGCGGGAATGACGGCCTTAAGGCGATAACGTATTTCATAGCGATCGTAGGCTGGGATGAAATCCCAGCATGGAAAACGGCAAGCGCGCTGGGATTGCATCCCAGCCTACGTTCCATGCCCCGAACTTAAGGTTTTTCAATCGCCGAAAACTCTTGCCCGGCATTCCAGCGAAAGCTGGAATGACGGGTTTGGGTTCTGCGGCGGCGGACGAACGCTTAAGTTCGGAGCATTGAGCCTACGTTACCCCGGCAGGGTAATCACCGCGGCGAGTCCGCCACCTTCGCGATTGGATAATTGAAGGCTCCCGCCAATCGCCCGCGTCAATTGCGCGGCAATCGCCAAGCCCAATCCTGTGCCGCCGGTATCACGGCTGCGTGAACCTTCCAGGCGATAGAACGGTTGCAGTACCTGTTCCAGTTGATCCTCGGGAATGCCGGGCCCGCGATCGCACACGGCCATGCACATTGCGCCTTCCTTGCTGCGCCACGCGCTGACTTCCGCCGTGCCGCCATATTTAAGGGCGTTGTCGATCAAATTGCCCAGCACGCGCCGCAACGCCTGCCGGCGAACCATCGCCGCGCCGCTGATGGATTCGGCCAACGTGACGGGCTTGCCGATGTCCTGATAATCGAACACCAGGCTTTCCAGGAACGCTTTCACATCCATGCGCACGGGCACTTCAGCGCCGCCATGCGCGCTGCGTGCATAGGCCACGCCTTCGCGTACCAGATGCTCCATTTCGTGCAGGTCGCGCAGAATCTTCTCGCGTTCTTCGCCTTCGTCCAGCGACTCCGCACGCAGGCGCATGCGGGTGATCGGCGTCTGCAGATCATGCGAGATCGACGCAAGAATATGCAGGCGTTCCTTGAGGTGGCGCGCGATGCGCTCTTGCATCGTGTTGAAAGCAACTGCCGCCTGCGCCACTTCGGTGGGGCCTTCCTCGCTCATGCGCGGGCCATCCGCGGTCGGCGTCATGGTTTCTGCGGCGTGCGCCAGTTGCGCCAGGGGGCGCGTGGCCAAGCGCACGGCCAGCCATGTGCACACCAGCAGCAATATCAACTGCAAGACCAGCACCATCGGCAACCACTGCGCGATGGGCGGCACGCCATGCGGCATCACTTCCAGCGTAAGTGGTGAACCATCGTGCAAGGTGAAATGCACTTGATAGCGCTCCGGCTGCGTCGAGGTCGAATCGGCCTGCACGCGATAGTCGGGGCCGACTTCTTTCTCGATCCGATGCACCAGCCCCCAGGAGCGTTTGCTCGTCAACGGCGTGCCGGGCCGACCTTGCCCCAGCACGAAGCGGTAGTTGTCACGCTCCAGCAGACTCAGCGCGCCCGCGCGTTCGCTGACCGGCAAACGATCCAGCATGGCTACCGAGGTGGCCACTTCATGCTCGACCGTGTCGAACATGGTCGCCGTGGCGCTTTGGTAGCGCTCATACAGCATCACCGCAAAGGAAAGGCCCTGCGCCAGCATCAAGCCGATAAAGATGATCAGGTAAATGCGCGTGGCCATGCTGCGTGGCAACCAGCGCTTTGGCGCGATGGAAGACACGTGATTCACGTGCCATCTCCAGGCAAGGTAATCGGCATGCTGAACACATACCCTTCGCTACGCACGGTCTTGATGTACGACTGCTCCTTGGCGTTGTCTTCCAGCCGGGTGCGCAGGCGGCTTACCAATAGATCGATGGAACGGTCGAACAGCTCCGCGTCCCTGCCCTGCGTGAGGTTCAGCAACTGATCGCGCGAGAGTACACGCTGCGGATGATCCAGGAACACGCGCAGCAATCGAAACTCCGCGCCGCTCAACGGCACGATGGTGCCCTCTTCGTCCAGCAGATGGCGTGCGGTGGTATCCAGCCGCCAGCGACCGAACGACAGTACGTCGGCGGTTTCGGTAATGCGCAGATTCGGCGGCAGCATGCGTGTGCGGCGAATCACGGCCTTGATGCGCGCCAGCAATTCGCGCGGCGAGAACGGCTTGACCACGTAATCATCCGCGCCCATTTCCAGGCCGATGATGCGATCGGTCTCGTCATCGCGCGCGGTCAGCAGCAGAACCGGCAGTGCGCGATGCTTGCCGCTGCGCAAGGTGCGGCACAGCACCAGGCCATCGTCCCCGGGCATCATGATGTCCAGCACTACCAGGTCGAACGCCGACGCATCCAGTTGCGCAAACATGTCACGGCCATCGACAGCCGCACTGGCGCGCAAACCGTTCTTGCGCAGGTACTCCACCACACCCGTGCGGATGTCGCGATCGTCATCGACGACCAGGATATTGTCGACGTGATCCATAGGCATGCGCTCCCAAAGTTGCGTTGTTATGTATTGTTCGACGCGCCCAGCAACTGCCGGATGCGCTGTTCGATGCCGTCGTAGTTTCCTTCGCCGACATGGTAATAGACCACATGGCCGCGCTGGTCGATCAGGTAGATGGCAGGCCAGTAACGGTTGCCGTACGCATTCCAGATGCGGTAGCTGTTGTCCGCCACCACCGGCCAGGTGATCTGGTATTGCTCGATCGCTTTTTGCAGCAACGCCGGATCGCGCTCTTCATCGTACTCAGGCGTGTGCACGCCAATGACCACCAGGCCCTGGCTGGCGTACTTGCCATAAAGCGCCTTGATGTGCGGCAGCACGTCGATGCAGTTGATGCATTCGCGCGTCCAGAACTCCACCAGCACGACCTTGCCGCGGAGCTTGTCCATGCTTAGCGGCGGCGAGTTGAACCAGCGATCGGCGCCGGTGAAATCGGGTGCCGACGTGGTCGCGGCATATGACTCGGCATGGGACGTGGCCCATGCGATGGGCAGGAAGGTGAGCAAAGTGGCGCCCAGTGCAGCCAGGGCGGTAGTGATGCGAAGGGGTCTCATAAGTCGTTGGCCTTTGTCAGGTAGCCGCGCCCATGCGCCGCCATGACGCCTATGAAACTTCGCCGGTTTATCTGGAACGTGTCTGCGTTGGGGGCTTTTTGTATCGGTTTGTAGCAAAGGCATTTCTGTGGGCCCTCTCCGATGCATTGCCCCGGCGAACGCCGGGGCGACGGAGGCACGGTTGCGATGCTCCGAACTTAAGGCTTCTCAGTCGCCGAAAACCCTTGCCCGTCATTCCGGCGAACGCCGGAATCCAGTCAAGTACGTCGTGCGAAGCACACAAAACCCTCATGTCGTGTGCTTCGCACGCATGTTTGGCTGGATTCCGGCTTTCGCCGGAATGACGGGTATTGGATCTGAGGCGATTGAAAGCCTTTAAGTTCGGAGCATTGAGCACGGCTGGGCTTCGCGTCCCGCTCACCCCAACCTACGCGGCACCAGGCGTTTGTATCAAAACGTATCGATCCCCCTCCGCCATACATTTCGATGCCATTCGGCGCTTGCCCAGACACAACCGGGATACGCCGCCGCGGTTTCCTATGCACACCGGCCAGGGCCTCGCAACGAGGCGGCCTATTGACCATCCAGGGAAACCGATCATGTCCATTCTCTACACCGGCAAGACCACCACTACCGGCGGCCGCAACGGCCAATCGCGCAGTGACGACAACCGCCTCGACATCAAGCTCTCGCTGCCCGGCTCCAACGGCGCCGGCACCAATCCGGAGCAATTGTTCGCCGCCGGTTGGTCTGCCTGCTTTATCGGCGCGATGGGCCGCGCCGCGCAGGAACTGAGCATCACGCTGCCGGCCGATACGTCGGTGGCCGCGGAGGTCGACCTTGGCACCGACGTGGAGCAAGGCTTCTTTCTACAGGCGCGCCTCAACGTCAGCCTGCCCGGGCTGGACCATGCCGTTGCGCTGTCCGTCGCCGAGCGTGCCCACCAGATCTGCCCGTATTCGAAGGCAACGCGCGGCAACATCCGCGCCGTTATCGCCGTGATTTGAATCTGTCCATTCCGCCATACACGTTCAAGGAAATCACCATGAAGCGCACACAGCTGGCACTCGCCGCGGCTTTGGCCCTCAGCCTCACTGGTTTTGTTTCAGCGGCCTATGCCGATGAACAGCCGGTTCCATCATCCACCTCGCAAGCGGTATCACCGGAACCATGGGGGCCGCTAAAACACGTGCATGCCGGCGTGCTGGATGTCGCGTATGCCGAGATGGGACCGGCCAATGGACCGGTGGTAATTCTTCTGCATGGCTGGCCGTACGACATCCACAGCTATGAACAGGTCGCGCCGGCACTGGCAGCAAAAGGCTATCGGGTGCTGGTGCCTTATGCACGCGGCTACGGCGATACGCGCTTCCTTTCCGACAACACCATGCGCAACGCCGAACCGGCTGCCCTGGCGCAGGACGTGATCGACTTCATGGATGCGCTGCACATACAGCGTGCGGAGCTGGGCGGTTTTGACTGGGGTGCGCGTTCGGCGGATATCGTCGCCGCGTTGTGGCCGGAACGCGTCAAGTCGCTGGTGACGGTAAGCGGCTATTTGATCGGCAGCCAGGAATCGGGCAAGACACCACTGCCGCCGAAGGCCGAATTTCAGTGGTGGTATCAGTATTACTTCAGCACCGAGCGTGGTCGCATTGGTTATGAAAAATATCACCACGACTTCGCCAAGCTGATCTGGCAACTCGCTTCGCCGAAGTGGAACTTTGACGACGCCACTTTCGAACGCAGTGCAGCCGCGTTGAACAATCCTGATCAGGTCGCCATCACCATCCACAACTATCGCTGGCGTTTGGACCTGGCCAACGGTGAAGCCAAGTACGCACCGCTGGAACAGCGGCTGGCGCAATTCCCGGCCATTACCGTGCCGACGATCGCGCTGGAAGGCGATGCCAACGGTGCGCCGCATCCGCAGCCGGAAACCTACGCCAAGCATTTCACTGGCAAGTATCAATTCCGGCTGATCACCGGCGGCATTGGCCACGACCTGCCGCAAGAAGCGCCGCAAGCGTTCACGCAAGCCGTGATCGATGCCGATCATCTTTGAGCGAGGCCCATTCCATGAACGCATCCACTATCGGGCTTGCAAGCCTCCTCGCCATCGCCAGCGCCGCAGCACCTCAAGCGCACGGGCAAGCATGGCAGGGAACGCATCGCCAGGAGCTGTCGCGCCACAACATCAGCATTCCGGGCTATGAGGAAATCCAGCTGCGCGTTGATATCGACCCAGGCAAGACCGCGCCCAACCACCGGCATCCTGGTGAAGAGATCATCTATGTCATCGAGGGCACGCTGGAATATCACCTTCAAGGCAAGCCGCCTGTGACGCTCAAGGCAGGTGACGTGCTGTTTGTACCGACCGGTGTCGTGCATAGCGCCACAAACGTGGGGCAAACCACGGCAGCAGAGCTTGGTACCTACATCGTCCCCATCGGCAAGCCGCTGGTTGAAGTGGTGAAGTGAATCATTGTGATCCAAAGCGGGCGCACATGACATGTGCGCCCTGACCACTCACGCGTCGCAAAAACGAAAGGAGAAGTTTATGTCGTTACGTTGGCTTATTACCGGCAGCTCGCGCGGGATCGGCCGCGCCTTGTCGGAAGCCGTGCTGCAAGCCGGCCATCGTTTGGTGGCGACCGCACGCGATCCGGCACAACTTACCGGGCTCGCGCAGCGTTACGGCGATTCGGTGCGCGCGGTTGCGCTCGACGTCACCGATCCCACTGCCGCACAGGCGGCCATCCAGACGGCCATCGATGCATTCGGCGGACTTGACGTGCTGGTCAACAACGCGGGCTACGGCAACATCAATGCGATCGAGGACACCACGCTCGACGACTTCCGCCAGCAGATCGAAACGAATCTGTTCGGAACGATCATCATGACCAAGGCCGTGATTCCGCTGATGCGCACGCAACGCAGCGGCCACATCATCCAGTTCTCGTCGGTGGGCGGGCGCATCGGCGCACCGGGCCGGGCACCGTATTCGGCGGCCAAATGGGGCGTCGAGGGTTTTTCCGAAGTGTTGGCCGAGGAAATGGCGCTGATCGGCGTGAAAGTCACCGTGATCGAGCCTGGTGGTTTTCGCACTGATTTCGCCGGTGCGTCGAGCGTGCTCCAAGAGGGCCGACCGGAATACGACGCTGTCGTTGGCGCCGCCGCGCGCATGCAGCGTGCCTACGATGGCCGGCAACCGGGTGATCCAGCCCGTGCAGCGCAAGCCATTCTCAGACTTGCAGCCATGCCGCATCCGCCATTGCGCCTGCCGCTAGGTAACGATGCGTTGGCGGCTATTGCAACGGCGGATCACGCGAAGCTGGCGGAGCTTGAGCAATGGCGGGAATTGAGCGCTTCTACGGATTTCGACAACGACACTCGCGCGTGACTTGATCGTGCCAACCGCCATGCCGGCGAAAGCCTGAAATACCTGATTGCAACATCCATACATCCCTACACCAAGAGTCTCAAGGAGATACGAAATGAAAAGAATGTTCACCGGACTGCTGCTTGCAGCCGCCACGTTTGTCGGCGCCCACGTTTCGGCCCAGGAGCCCATGCATAAACCCATCGTCGTGCTCGTACACGGCGCCTTCGCCGATGCATCGAGCTGGAACGGTGTCATCAAAGTGCTGCGTAAAGACGGCTATTTTGTCATCGCTGCCGCCAACCCCTTGCGCGGTGTGAAGAGCGATGGCACGTACATCGGCAGCCTCGTAGGCGACTTGAAAGAGCCCGTCGTGCTGGTCGGCCATTCCTATGGCGGCAATGTCATCACTGAAGCGGCCAACGGCCATCCCAACGTCAAGGCGCTGGTCTACGTCAGCGCGTTCGCTCCCGACACGGGTGAAACCGTGGCGGAGCTTGCCAACAAATTCCCTGGCAGCACACTGGGCGAAGCGCTCGCCCCACCGGCCGAACTCGCCGATGGCAGCAAGGATCTCTACGTTCTGCAGAACAAATTTCACGCACAATTCGCAGCTGATGTGCCCGCCGCCCAGGCTGCGCTAATGGCCGCCACGCAGCGCCCGCTGGCCCAGGCCGCGCTCGATGAAAAATCAGGCGAGGCCGCATGGAAGTCCATCCCTTCCTGGTACATCTATGGCGATGCGGACAAGAACATTCCGCCACAAGCGATGGCATTTATGGCCCAGCGCGCGCAAGCCAGGGATGTCGTGGTCGTGAAAGGCGCCTCGCATGTGGTGATGGTGTCGCACCCGGATGCGGTGGCGAAGCTGATCGAAGAGGCAGCATCGGCTAAATAAAGCGGCATCGAAGGTGGGATGGAAATCCCAGCATGACCGGGCATGGTGATGCTGGGATTCCATATAAAGGTTTTGTGTGCTTCGCACGACGTGCTTCACTGGATTCCGGCCTTCGCCGGAATGACGAGCAAAACGCATTACGAACAACATATTCTTTGGTATGGTGCGACGTCGGAAGGTGATGACCTTGTAGCCTTCCATGATCAGCAAAACATCACTCGATCTGGTTCGCCTCTCGTCATCGGCAGCCTTGTTCGCCATGACGTTGCCAGATCTCACCCTTGGAGATTGTGATTCGCATGGTTGACATCACCCGCCGCACGTTCGTCATCTCAGGTCTTGGATTGGTCGGCGCCGGTTTGCTGCCGCGCTTTGTCCTTGCAAGTAACGGCAAGGAAAGGCCCGGCACGGCGCCCTGGGCATTGCCGCTGAACACCACCGCCATGGCGCCACGCGAGCAATTGTTGTTCGACTTTGGCTGGCAGTTTGCCCTCGGCCATGGCGATGACCCGAGCAAGGACTTCGACTTCGGCTTCAACCAGAGCGATTTTTCGAAGACGGGCGCATTCAAGATCGCCACCGCCGAATTCGATGCAGCCAGCTGGCGCAAGCTGAACCTGCCGCATGACTGGGCGGTGGAACTGCCCTTCGTGCACGACGACAGTGGCGATGAAGACAACCGCATGACCTCGCACGGCTACAAGCCGCTAGGTCGCCGCTATCCGGCCACCAGCGTCGGCTGGTACCGCCGCACTTTCACCATTCCCGAGAGCGACCGCGGCCGCCGCATCTGGATCGAATTCGACGGCGCGATGCGCGACATCGTGCTGTTCGTCAACGGCTGCTACATCGGCCGTCACGACGACGGCTATACCTCGTTCCGCTTCGACCTCAGCGACTTCCTCAACTACGGCGGCAAGAACGTTATCGCCATACGCGTAGACGCCAGTTTCGGCGATGGCTGGTTTTACGAAGGCGCCGGCATCTATCGGCACGTGTGGTTGACCAAGATGGACCCCGTGCATTTGGGCAATTGGGAAAGCGTGGTGCGGCCGACTGTGCAGGGCCATGCGGCAGCGCTTGATCTGGCGACTGTCGTCCAGAATGAGCACGAGCATCCGGTCAATGCCTCACTCGAATGGACCATTCTTGATGCCACCGGCCGCACGGTGACGCAGGCAAACTCGGCCGCACAAACCATTGCACCGAATGCATCGCTGGATTATCGCGCCACGGCGAGCATCCCTAACCCCGCACTCTGGTCACCCGACGAGCCAAACCTCTACACCGCACTGGTCAAAGTGCTGGTCGACGGCAGCGCGCGCGATGGCGAGCGGATTCCTTTCGGCATCCGCACGGCGCGTTTCGATCCCGACCATGGCTTCTTCTTGAACGGCAAGCCGCTCAAGATTCAAGGCACCTGCAACCACCAGGATCACGCTGGCGTGGGCGCCGCCCTGCCCGACCGTCTGCAAGCGTTCCGCATTGCCGTGCTGCAAGGCATGGGCTGCAACGCCGTGCGCACCTCGCACAACATGCCCACGCCCGAATGGGTCGAAGCCTGTGATCGCATGGGCATGCTGATGATGTGCGAAACGCGCCAGATGAGCTCCAACCCGAGCGGTATGGAACAGCTCGACACCATGGTGAAGCGTTATCGCAACTCACCATCGATCATCATCTGGTCGATCGGCAATGAGGAATGGAAACTGCAGAAAGGCGACATGGCGCCGCAGGGCAAGCGCATCGCCACCGCCATGGTCGAGCGCTGTCACGAGCTTGATCCCACCCGTGTCGTATCCGCCGCGGTCAATGGCGACAACGAGCAGGGTGTGTCCGATGCGCTCGACATCATCGGCTTCAACTATCACACCGATTTCCCTGACGACTTCCACAAGAAGCATCCCAAGCGCGCCATCTTCGGCTCGGAAACCTCCAGCGCCATTTCCACGCGCGGCGAATACACCTCCGACAAGACCAAGAACACCGTCAACAGCTACGACGGCGTGGTGGACTGGGGACAGACGCCCGAGCAATGGTGGACCTACTACGGCACGCGCGAATGGATGGCCGGCGGCTTCGCCTGGACCGGTTTCGACTATCGCGGCGAACCGACACCGTATGCATGGCCGTCGATCAGCTCGCAATTCGGCATCGTCGATATGTGCGGTTTTCCCAAGGATTATTACTACTACTACAAAGCCTGGTGGCGAAAAGAACCCAGCCTGCACGTGTTTCCGCATTGGAATTGGCACGGCAAGGAAGGCCAGGACGTATCGGTGTGGGTTTACACCAACCTCGATGAAGTCGAACTGCTGCTCAACGGCAAGAGCCTTGGCCGCAAGAAAGTGCCGCAGCTTGGACACGTCGAATGGAAGGTTGCTTACGCGCCCGGCGTGATCGAAGCGCGCGGTATTCGCAACGGCCAGACCGTATTGGTCGAAAAACGCGAAACCACCGGCCCGGCCCAAAAAATCCGCCTGACTGCCGATCGCCGCGAGATCACGGCAGATGGCCAGGACCTCGCCATCATCACCGTCGAAGCGCTCGACGATCACGACCGCCTGGTGCCGACGGCAGACAACAAGCTCGCATTCCGCATCTCCGGCAAGGGCCAGCTGATCGGCGTCGGCAACGGCAACCCCAATTGCCTGGAGAGCGACAAGGAACCGAAACGCTCGCTGTTCAATGGCCTGGCGCAAGTCATCATTCAATCGACGGATGATGCTGGCCAAGTGTTGATTGAAGCGGTTGAAGATGGCGCCACCGGACAGCCGTTACGCTCAGCGTCGCTGGCGATCACCACCAAGAAGCCCGCCTCGAAAACGCCACGCGTCGCCTGACGTAGGTTGGGGCGAGCGTATGCGAACCCCAACATTCCATGGGCATGCGCCATGTTGGGGTTCGACTACGCCTCACCCCAACCTACTCGGATGTCCCGAAGCACTTCATATCCGTCGCCCCGCCCAACGCCGCGATGTTCCGGCCTTGGGGATGTTTCAATCGCCAAAAACTCTCGTTCGTCATTCCAGCGAAAGCTGGAATCCAGCGACTTTGAAGCCGAAAGACACTGGATTCCAGCTTTCGCTGGAATGACGGGTTGGGACTCTGTCGCGGCTAAGAATGTTGGTGATTTCCCCCTCGCAATCACTTTAGCGAACACGAGTGAAATAATTCGTCTTCATGACAGGCACGCCATCCTTGCCCGGATAGACCGCCGTTTCGACCATGCTTTGATCACCCGGCAAAACTGCATAGATTCGCGTCGAAACCAGCACGCCATTTTTCAGCAGCGCCATGACCAGCACATCAGGCGAGGGTAATTTCACCGCTCCCATGTCTGCTTCAGGACTGTTCTTGACGGCAGAAGGTGTTCCATCGAGCGCGGCGGTGCCAGAGGAATGCACCTCGTTGCCCGGTGCATAAACGATATCGACGCGCGTGGCCCACTTGTTGCCGCTCGCGTGGCCGAACGTGAATATCACGCTCTTTGGCCGCTCCTCGGGTGGCATGGACATACGGGATGTGTCCAACGACCAACTGCCGAGCAAAGGCGATACGGCGGCACGTTGTGGAAGATCGGTCGCCGATGATTCCGGCGTAGCCGCCAAGGCAAGCGGGGATGCGAGCGCTGCAACGAATGCCGCGGTCGCGACTTTTAGCGAAGGCTTCATGTCCTATCCTTTCATGCAGGTGGGGGGATGCATCAGGCAGGCATGAATGAGTATGCCCTTCCCCGCCACCAAAAGCATCGCGCCCCAAAGCCCTCATCAAGCCGACGCTTTCGCCAGCCACGCCCTCCTCGATGCGCACGTATCCATGGCACGCTGATAGCCCTCCCTTGCGCTGGTGCGCGCCATATAAGACCGCTCCACCTCGCCGAGCCTGACGCCCGCACTTGTTTGCGCCAACTCCAACGCATAGGTCACCGAAATGTCGGCGGCGGTAAACCGCTCACCCGCCAGATAAGGCGTGCGCGCAAGCTGACGGGTGACCAGGGTCAGGCGGGTTTCGAAAACATCAAGCGCCTGATCAGCACTCCAGTTCTGCCGCTGGGATTCCGGCGCAAAATTGCGGGCGCCGACAACGAAGTAGATGGAAGCCGCAAGACCCGCTTCCCCAAGATGCAGAAACTGCTGGTAAGCAGGAAACGCAGGATCATGCGGTGCGGGTGCGAGCGGCGTTGGGCCGTAGCGAGCCATCAGGTATTCCATGATGGCGATGGACTCCACCATCGTGACATCGCCGTCTTGAATCGCCGGTATGAAACCGGCGGGATTGATGGCGAGAAATTCGGTGTCGTTCTCGACACCAGCCATAAGATCCACCGGCCGCAGCCGATAGGCGAGCCCCATCTCCTCCAACAACCAGATAACGCGAAACCCTCTTCCTTCGCCGAAGACGGTGATCATGGTTTGCCATCCTCTCAAACGGCCGGCAGCGGTGCGGTGTTGATGGCCAACTGTGCGGCAAAAGCGCGCTGGTAGGCAGGTCGCGCTTCACCGCGGGCGACATAGGCGGCCAGGTTCGGAAACTCATCCAGAATGCCCGATGGCCTCGTCCGGAGCAGCACCGACACCATCATCAGGTCGCCCGCGCTGAACTCGCCATCAAGCCATTCGGCATCGCCCAAGTGCGTGGAAAGTTGGCCCAGACGGTGACGGATGCGATCGGCCACCAGCGGCATGCGTTCCTTCGCCCAGGGTTTATCGGCTTCCAGAAACTTGACGGTGATGACCTCAAGAATGGGCGGCTCCACTTCGTTGACCGCCGCAAACATCCACATGACGGCACGCGCCCGTGCGTTGGCATCGCGCGGGAACAGCCCACCATGGCGCTCGGCGATATGGAACACGATCGCGCCCGACTCGAACAGCGCAAGGTCGCCTTCCTCATAGGTGGGAATGTGGCCGAAAGGATTCAGGGCCAGATGCGCGGGTTCCTTCATCGCGCGAGGCGAAAGAAGGCGAACCTCATAAGGCTGCCCGGCTTCCTCCAGCGCCCAGCGAACGCGTGTATCGCGCGCCAGTCCCTTGCCGCCATCGGGCGAGCGTTCAAAGGCAGTGATGGTGATGGTCATGGTGAGGCTCCTCATGGTGAGTGTCGTCAAGGCGCCAGGCCCCGGCGTTCGCCGAGGCGAGGATAGCTAAGTCGCACCCGAGGCTATTCCGCGGTTGACCTAGCTATGTGTGCTTCCATTCCTGCGACGAACGGTCGGTAGATAAATCGACACGCGCCGGCACCTGCCTCGTGCAGTGCCCGAGCGGACACTCTCCCGCGACCTCGTTTACTGGCGCGCCGTCCGCCCATATGATGAAAACGGCGCGGTCAGGGGCGCTGAATCGGCAAAACCGTGCCAAGGCAGCAAGACATGTCGCAAGACCAGAAGCATCCGTTCGGGATTCCACCCGGGTCCGTGATATGCGGACTCGTCATCCTTGCTTGCATAGAGGCTGCGCTTCTTTTTGCCGTGAGGAACAATGGCCCGTTAGCAGTCATCTGCTGGGCGGTGTCCCTAACGATCGATCAGCTTCTCTGGTTCCCATTCGTCATACTCAGACTTCGGCGCTCAGCCCACTTGAAGGCACGCTGGGCACTGGCCGGCGCCTTCGCCGCGATGAATGTCCTCACTGGCAGCCTGCAAGGCGCGTCCATCTTTCTCCTGCGCCACGTACCACCGCTTTATGTGACTACGGCGTGGTATCTGATCGCTCTGCTGGCTCTTGTCCCGCTCTTCCTGCTCGTCTCGCTTCCGGCTGGTCGACGCTATTTCCGCAGCTTCCTCTGGATGGACACCCTCCAGGCGCTCTTCATCACATGCGCACTCTACGCCCTGATCTTCCACGCCATGCCGTTCGCCTCCATGCCGGACGACGCCGCCGGTCCCGCCTTCGTCGTCCGGCTGCTTGGCGCGGCCGGCGCCAGCATCGCTGTTTGCTTGCTGCTGCATTACTACGCGGCGGTCGATCTGGACGAACGGCGCTTCTATCGGGTCTTCGCCATCATCGTGGCCATGACATCCGTGGTGATGACCATCAGCAATGAGGTGACCCTCCGCCATCCCGAGCAGGTCTGGACGAACGCCCTCCTCTGCTACCCACAACTTCTCGTGCAGGTGTGGTTGCTATACCGCCTGCCTGAGGAGGAGCCGGGGGCACCGCCAGTACGAAGTAGCAACCTGTTTGCGGACATCATCAATATCGGCAGCCCGGTCGTATCGTCGTTGGTGCTGCTCTCGCTCGGCCTCGCAGTACAGCCGCGCCAGCCTGGTTTGGGGGTCATTGCCATCATCGTGGCCTTCCTCACCTTCAGCGCCCGCTCCATCGTCTATCTACGCAACTTCGAGCAGGCACAAGCCTCGCTGGAGCGCGCCCAGGAACAATTGAAAGAGCTGTCCTACACGGATGCACTGACCTGCGTGCCGAACAGGCGCGCCTTCGATTCTGCGCTGGAACAGGAATGGCAACACAGCGCTCGCTCGGGCCTGCCGCTCTCGCTGTTCCTGATCGACATCGACTTTTTCAAACAGCTCAATGACATTGCAGGTCATCAGGCCGGCGATGCCTGTCTGATACGGGTCGCGGGCGCCCTACGCGCTGCGCTCCCACGCAGCACCGACGTGCTAGGGCGTTATGGCGGCGATGAGTTCGCGGCGATTCTGACGGACACGGATGCCGGGGCTGCGCAAATCGTCGCGGAACGATTGTGCGAGGCAATCAGGATGCTTGCCATCGCCCACCCTGCGACGGCCTCCGGCCATGCCACCATCAGCCTGGGTATCGGAAGCTGCGCGCGCGTCACGGGAAAACACCCGGCAAGCTTGCTCGCCGCGGCAGACTCAGCACTCTACAAAGCGAAAGCTGCCGGCCGCGACGGCTGGTACTCCCAGAACCTCAATCTCGATAATTCCGGGCTGGAAATACAGCTCCGATAATCGATCACCCAATGGCTCTCGCGTTTGGTTATTTGCACCCGAAAGACTTGACGTTACTTGCTCACTTGCGCCTCAAAACTCTTGGGTTTTCAGGTAACTCACCGCATACGTGTGTTTGACACTGCCGCGCTTGAACCGATGGATATCGGTTAGCTCAAAGTGTACGTGCGATGTGTCGATGCCCTCCAACAGACGATATCCATGTCCGACGACGACAGGGAAATACCAAAGGTGAAGTTCATCGATCAGCTTGTGATCGAAGAGTGTGCGGTCGAGGCGGGTGGTGCCGTACTTCATGATGTTCTTCCCCGGCTCGCTCTTCAGGCGTGCGATTTCTGCGCTGGCATCCCCTTTGACCGCCGTCGCATTCCAGGCACCGGCCGGATCCAGGGCCGAGGAAACGACCCACTTCCTCAAGCTGTTGATGCGATCGAAATATCGGTCGCCCTTGATATTTGGCCACGTCGAGGAGAACTTCTCGTACGTGCCGCGCCCTAGCAGAAAAGCATCCACGTCCATCAGGCTCTCGTACGCGTGGGCCTTTGCTTCCTCATCAAAGAAACCAGCGGTCCACTTTTCCTGACCCTCAACCACGCCATCGAGCGAGACGAGTGTGGATTCGATCAGCTTCTTCATGTTTTGAGCTCCCTCCCGGCACTCCCGTCACTCGTCGCTTTTCTTGCGCTGCACGGTCGTCAGCCGGTAGTGGCGCATTTCCTCGATCATGTCCACGTAGGGCTTTATGGCAGCGAAGAAGGAGCGAAATTCCGCGCTGTGGCGGAACCCTTGCATATGACCTTCTTCGGAATCCCATTCGATGCGCAGGATGTAGCTGCTTGGCTCATCCAGACAACGTGTCAGCTCATAGCGCAGGCAATGCACGGAAACATCCAGACTGCGCGCGGCTTCGGCGTAATCCTGTTCGAATCGATCGGCCTGTGCCAGCGGAACCTTGTAGCGGATGTACTCGACGATCATGCCCGACCCCTTGGGTGACGTTGTGATAGCGTTCGATTCTGCACTCGCTCCCATGCGAAAAGATACGCACCAAAAGGTTACCTTCCTCGCCATGAGCCACTCCCAGCGCAAGACTTTCGTCTGCCCCGTCGACGTGACGCTTACCCTTATCCAAGGCAAGTGGAAGCCGATAATCCTTTGGCTGCTATCGACACGTCGCCGCCGCTTCAGCGATTTTCAAGCCGAAATACCGCAAGTAACACACAAGGTACTCAGCCAACAGTTGCGGCAACTGGAAGTGGATGGATTGATTTGCCGCGTAACGCGGGATGCGCGCGGACAGCACATGGACTATGCGTTGACCGGGTTCGGTCGCAGCCTGCGACCGGCGCTCAATGCGCTGGCGAACTGGGGCAAGGCTCACCATCGCGCATTGGGCGTGGAATATGGCCCTTCTGGCGAAGGAACCTGATCACTGCTACGCGCGCCTATTGCTCAAGCCAGTCACAACGAACGGGTGAAACATCCGATGGATGTTCGGCATCATGCTTCGCACTCATGACACACCATTTCGATGTTGTGCCCGTCCGGACCAATAACGAAAGCCGCATAGTACTCCCCGCTATAGTTTGGCCGCAGCCCGGGCGGACCATTGTCGCGACCACCCGCATCCAAAGCCGCGCGGTAGAACGCATCGACTTGCTCGCGATGCGTAGCTACGAACGCCAGATGAAGATGCGCCGGCTTCTCCTCGGTCTGCAACAAGCACAAGGAAACCTTGCCGTCCGCACTTAGCTCGATACCGCCAGGCCTCTCCTGGAGAATCGTTATGCCGATCGGCTCGAGCGCCTTGAGGAAGAATGCCTTGCTCGCCTCGTAATCGCTGACTCCAAATACGACGTGATCAAACATGTCATCTCCTGGAACGTGTGCGTCTTCCGCCCTGACCTTGAGGCATCCCTGCATTTTTTATCGCTCCGCGAGGGAAACCGAAGTCCACGACAAGGCTGTTTCAAAGCGAATCGACGTGACCTCTCAATTTCCCTTGACCGGCGGACAAAAACGACGGGATTTCTCAGGCTCTGATCCAATTTGGCCAACATCCGCAGTACTCATGGAGCGAGATAGAAATCCAGGGGAATAAGTTCAACGGCCCACTCGCCCTCTTCGCCCAGCGTGGCGGCCGGATGCATGGATGCTATGCGCAAAGCCTCTTCCTGGCTGTCCGCCTCAATGATGAACAGGCCGCCAACCACTTCCCTCGACTCGGTATAAGGCCCGTCACTGACCTGCGTCTTGCCGTCGCGCGGGCGCAACGTTCGCCAGTCATCCAGATCGCCAAGCGATGCGGAAACCAGCACCTTGCCGGTGGCGCGCATCTTCTCGTCCAAGGCCGGGCATTGGCTTACCAGCTTCTTGACGTCCTCTGGCGCCATCGCGGCGAATTTTTCGGGGGTGAAATAGGCCAGGCCGAGGTATTTCATGGGAGTTCCTTTTGGGTTGGGATGCATTGACGACGAAGCTAGCGCCTGAAAATCGACACTGTTCCGGGAAAATTTGTAGCGCCTGCGAATGCCGAGGCCCAGCGATTTTGGGGAGCACTCAAAACCTAAAGGCGCTAGGCCCCGGCGTTGGCCGGGGCGATGGATCATAGGATCGGCATTTTTATGATGACCCATGCTTCTAGCGGGATTTCCAGCAAGCGACCAGCCAAAAAACGATGCCTATTGCAGCCCCAAGCCCACCTGTCGCCAAGCATCCCTCCAATGCGTTCCGCCAACCAAGCGCCGTAAGATGCCCGCCCACCATGGTCGGTCCCGCAGAGCCACTCGCGTAATCCCCAGGTCCGCTGGGTAGTAAAACGGCAACCAGGCTCACCGTTAGGGCGATAAGAAGCCCTGCCACTACAGCTTTAACCAAGCTAACGTAACCGCTTCGCTGTAACACCAAATACATAGGTAGGGCGATCAAAAAACTTATAAGCCAACAGACGAAGATCATGAACGGAGCGATTCGCCACGCACGTTGTATATCCGGCTCACCGAGAGCCATCGCACCGATAAAGCAAGGCGCGATGGGGGCCACCAGAAAGCCCACCGGAATTCGCCATGCACGCATTGCCACCCTCTCCCATGTCAATGTCCGCAAACCTATGTGCGAGTACCAGAAACGTTGGGGTTCGCATTCGCTCGCCCCAACCTACGCGGCGGCGAGACCTTATGAGGCGTTGTGAATCTGCGTGAAAATCACTTGCCATTTGCCGTCGCGTTTCGCCCACACGTCGACAAAACGAGCATGCATCGTAAAGGGTTTGCCATGACTGGTTCCCTTGGCATCCACTATGCCGCCAAGCACGGCGCCGTTCGGCCAGACCTTGCGCACCTGTTGGCTGATGGCGACATAGGTGGTCTTTACATCGGGGTCCGTCGCGCTGGCGATGTCTTCGGCCTTGGTCTGGTTTTTGCCGTTCGTGCCCGCCAGTACGTAATCATCAGCCAGCCATCGCTCCAGTTCGGGTCGGTCGGATTTGAGCTGTGCGAGATCATAGGCCGTCGCGGCGGCGGCAAGGTCCTGTGGCAGTCCTCGATAATCGCCCACTTCCTGCCCCGCCTGTACCTGTAGCGGCAGCATGATCAACGCAGCGCAAATCACCCCATACCAATGCAGTTGGCGCATAGCTCCTCCTACCCTGAGTGTGTACGCGCATAGGTAGCAGGGAAAATGGGGTGAGGCAAATGCCGGTCGTCTAGCGTTCGTTAGGTTGGCGAAAATCAGGCGTGCGTGGAAGTAACGGTGCTCGCGTAGGCTGGGATGAAATCCCAGCATGATTGGAATGGCGATGCTGGGATTTCATCCCAGCCTACGATTGAGGTCGCTCCAAGTAGGCACAGAACATGTCTCCAACCGCCGCTGCGATTTTATCGATCTCCGCACGCGACCGCTCCTGGCTGGAAATCGTCTTGCCGACGGCGGACATGACGGTGCCGATCATATCCGCGGCAAACGCACGCTCTTGCACCGATGCATGGGGTAGCGCGTCCCGCATGAAGTTTTCCATCAGCTGGCGGCCTTCTTCGGCGTGGCTGCGCGATTCGGGCTCTTCACGATACAACGGCGCGGCGTCTTCCAGGGCGCTGCGAAATGCCGCCTCATCGCATTCGGAACGAAAATAGACTTTCACCGCTTCCTGCAGCCGCTCAGCGGGGGTCACGTCGGTATCTTCAAGAATGCGCTCAAGCTGATCCATGGTTTGCCGCCACTCTTCCGCTTGCAGCCGAAACAGGATCGCCTCCTTGTTTGGAAAATATTGGTATAGCGATCCAACGCTGATGCCGGCGGTTTCCGCAACGCGCGCGGCCGTAAAACGGTCCGCGCCATCCCGCACCAGAACGCGAATGGCGGCCTCGAGAATATCCGCGACGAGCTGCGTGGAGCGTGCCTGGCCAGGCTGTTTTCGCGCGGAAATGACCGGATTCTTGCGCCTTGCCATAGAGAGTCCTGAAACGCGAATAGAGAATGCGAATGTTTGTTCGTATTCTAATTCGACGGCAAATTGTCGTGTTTGCACAGGTAGAACCGCATGAGCCCCACCCCATCGTCGCGTAAAACGGTATTGCTGATTGGCGCCTCGCGCGGACTCGGTTATGCCATGGCCGAGGAATTTCTGAAACGCGATTGGCACGTAACGGGAACCACGCGAAGCTCGGCGCAGACTCAGCTGCATGAGCTGGCGCAGCGCGCTCCGGGGCGAATCGATATCGAGCATCTGGATATCACGGTACCGGAGCAAATCGCAGCACTTCGTTCCCGCCTCGCCGGCAAAACCTTCGACATGCTGTTCGTCAATGCTGGCGTAACCAACAACCCGCAGGAAACGATCGGTGAGGTATCGACCGAGGAATTCATCCGTGTGATGGTGACCAATGCGCTCAGTCCCATGCGCGTACTGGAAACACTTTATGACCTGGTTGCCGACGACGGTATCGTTGGTGTGATGTCGTCCGGCCAAGGCAGCGTATCGAACAACGTCAACGGCATGCGCGAGGTCTATCGTGGCAGCAAGGCCGCGTTGAACACCTTCATGCGCAGTTTCGCCGCGCGCCATCGGGATGGGCGCGCCATGGTGCTGATGGCGCCGGGCTGGGTGCGTACGGACATGGGTGGAGAGGATGCGCCCTTGACCATCGAGGACAGCATTCCCAACGTCGTCAAAACGCTATTGGCTGCGCGTGGGCATGCCGGTTTGCAGTATCTGGATTATCTCGGGCGCACGGTGCCGTGGTGATGCGTGGCATCCCAGCCTACGTGTTGCCGCCGTACGCTTCCCGGCTTGCTTCACGCAGCGCATCGAGCATCAACGTTACCGCCGGTGAAAGTATTTTCCCCGAGGGCGTAATCAACCCGAAGTCATCCATTTTGCATTCCATCGCCAGCGGCAATATTTCCACCATGCCGTGCGCGACGTAATAGCGCGCCACATCTTCGGCCAACACGGCAATCATGTCGCTTTGTTCCAGCGCACGCGTAATGAACAGCAGCGCCGATGTCTCCACCACGTTCGACGGCGGCGCCAGGCTCGCTCGCTGGAACATCAGGGCGAAGCGATGCCGCAGCACGCTGCCGGAGGGCGGCACGATCCACGCACCCTGCTGCACATCCGCCAATGCCAGCGGCGTCTTGCTCAGCAAGGGATGCCCACGGCGCACCACGGCGTGCACCGGCTCGCTGGCCAACGGTTCGTAATGCAACGGGAGTTTGTCGTGCTCGGGAAATAGACGGCCAATCACGATATCGAGCTTGTCCTGCGCCAGCCGTTCCAGCAGCACGTTGCTGGTGTCGATATCGACCATGACGCGAATATTCGCGTGCTTGTGCTTCACGGCGGCAACGGCATTCGGCAGCAGGCGCACGCCCGGCGAGGTGATGGCGCCGACTGCCACCTGCCCCAGGCGTCCGGCTTTCAGCGCGGCGAGTTCTTCCTGTGCCTGGTCGAGACTGCCCAGCACCATGCGCGCGTGCCGGATCAACGCATCGCCGTACAACGTCGGCCGCATGCCGCGCGGCATGCGTTCGAACAGCGAGGCTTCCAGCGTTTCTTCCAACTCGCGCAATAGCTTGGACGCGGCGGGTTGGGTGATGTTGAGCGCGGCGGCAGCACGGTGGATGTTGCCTTCTTCAGCCAGTGCGACGACCAGCAGCAACTGCCGCGTCTTCAGGCGTGTACGGACGTACCACGGGTTGGTATCTAACATGGGCGGCTACCGGCACTGATATCAATCCGGATATCGGAAGGGTCCAATTTGTCATTGGAAGGTTATCAGTCTTGTTCCTAGACTGCAGCAGCCCCGTCTATCTTTTTACGGACCATGTCGGCAAACAAACCCAAGTTGCGGTCTCAACAGTGGTTCGGTACCACGGACAAGAACGGCTTCATGTATCGAAGCTGGATGAAGAACCAGGGCATTCCCGATCACGAATTCGACGGCCGGCCCATCATCGGCATCTGCAATACCTGGTCGGAACTGACGCCCTGCAACGCGCATTTCCGCAAGCTGGCCGAGCACGTCAAGCACGGCATCTATGAAGCGGGTGGGTTTCCGGTTGAATTCCCGGTGTTTTCCAACGGCGAATCCAACCTGCGCCCCACCGCCATGCTTACGCGCAACCTCGCCGCGATGGATGTGGAAGAAGCGATCCGCGGCAACCCCATCGATGCGGTGGTGCTGATGTGTGGTTGCGACAAGACCACGCCGGCCTTGCTGATGGGTGCGGCGAGCGTCGATGTGCCGGCCATCGTGGTCACCGGCGGGCCCATGCTCAACGGCAAGCTGGAAGGCAAGAACATCGGCTCGGGCACCGCAGTGTGGCGCCTGCACGAAGCGTTGAAAGCCGGTGAGATCGATCTGCATCATTTTCTTTCCGCTGAAGCGGGCATGTCGCGCTCGGCCGGCACCTGCAACACCATGGGCACGGCCTCCACCATGGCCTGCATGGCCGAATCGCTGGGCGTGTCGCTGCCGCACAATGCGGCGATTCCCGCCGTGGATGCACGCCGCCACGTGCTGGCGCACATGTCGGGTGCGCGCATTGTGCAGATGGCATTGGAAGACCTCACGCTATCGAAGATTCTTACGCGCGAGGCATTCGAAAATGCGATCGCCACCAATGCGGCGATCGGCGGCTCGACCAATGCCGTGATCCACTTGAAAGCCATCGCCGGCCGCATCGGCGTGCCGCTGGAGCTGGAAGACTGGACGCGCATCGGCCGCCACACCCCTACCCTGGTCGACCTGCAGCCATCGGGGCGTTTCCTGATGGAAGAGTTCTATTACGCCGGCGGCCTGCCCGCTGTGTTGCGCCGGTTGGGCGAGGCGAATCGTTTGCCGCATCCGAATGCATTGACCGTCAACGGCAAGTCGATCTGGGACAACGTGCGCGATGCACCGATCTATGACGACGAAGTGATCCGTCCCCTCGACAAGCCGCTGATCGCCGATGGCGGCATCTGCATCCTGCGCGGCAATCTCGCGCCGAATGGCGCCGTGCTCAAGCCGTCCGCGGCCACGCCCGAATTGCTGAAGCATCGCGGCCGTGCGGTGGTGTTCGAAAACTTCGATCACTACAAAGCCACCATCAACGATGAAGCGCTCGACGTCGACAAAGATTCCATCCTCGTCATGAAAAACTGCGGCCCGCGCGGTTATCCGGGCATGGCCGAGGTCGGCAACATGGGTTTGCCGCCCAAACTGTTACGCCAGGGCGTGAAAGATATGGTGCGCATCTCCGATGCGCGCATGAGCGGCACCGCGTACGGCACGGTGGTGTTGCACGTGGCGCCGGAAGCGGCCGCCGGCGGTCCGTTGGCGGCGGTGCGCAATGGCGATTGGATCGAGCTTGATTGCGAGGCCGGATGGTTGCATCTGGACATCAGCGATGAAGAACTTGCGCGCCGCCTGCGCGAGATCGATCCGGCCGCCGCGCCGGGCGTGGCGGAGCAGCAAGGCAAGGGTGGCTACGCGCGGCTTTACATCGACCACGTGCTGCAGGCTGATGAAGGGTGTGATCTGGATTTCCTGGTGGGCAAGCGTGGTGCTGATGTGCCGCGGCATTCGCATTGAGGGATGAGTGTGAGTTGCATCCGCCTAAGCGCATCCCCATCGCGGCGAGGAACAGTCCCCTCCCCTGTGTGCAGGGGAGGGCTAGGGTGGGGTGCGAGCGCAGCGAGCCGCGCGGGCCATTCACCGCTGCAATGTATATCCTCGAAGAAATTAGGCTACACACTAAAGCGCAAGCAACCCCACCCCAACCCTCCCCTACTGTCGCAGGGGAGGGGGCTGATCACCGTGAGCAATACGCACTACGCGCTGTGGGGACCTGTCAGTAAAAGCAATTTGAGTGACATACGATGACCTCCATAACCGGCGAATCACTGATCGCAGGCAACACGCATCGCGGTGAAGGTACGGCCTTCCACGCATCCGATGCCTCAAGCGGCCAACCCATCGCACAACCCGTCTTCCACAGCGCAACACGCGCCGACGTCGATCGCGCCTGCGAACTGGCGGATGAGGCCTTCGATACCTACCGCGCCCTGCCCCTCGAAACGCGCGCGCAATTCCTCGATGACTGCGCCGCACGCATCGAAGCGCTCGGCGATGCCTTGATCGAACGCGCCATGGCCGAAACCGGCCTGCCCCGCGCGCGTCTCGAAGGCGAACGTGCGCGCACGGCCAATCAGCTGCGCATGTTCGCCACGCTCGTAAGAACCGGCGATGCGCTCGATGCACGCATCGAACCCGCCCTGCCCGAGCGGCAACCGCCGCGCACGAGCCTGCGCTTCTGGCGCATCGGCATTGGGCCGGTGGCGGTGTTCGGGGCGAGTAATTTTCCTCTAGCGTTTTCCGTGGCCGGCGGCGATACCGCATCCGCGCTCGCGGCAGGTTGCCCGGTGGTGGTGAAAGCACATGCGGCACATCCAGGCACCTCCGAATTGATTGGCCGCGCGATGCAACAAGCGGTTGCTGCAGCGGGCCTGCCTGCTGGTGTATTCGCATTGCTGTTCGATGCCGGTTATGAAGTCGGCAGCGCGTTAGTGCAGCATCCGGCGATTCGCGCCGTGGGTTTCACAGGATCGCGTGCGGGTGGACTGGCACTCGTAAAACTGGCGGCGGCGCGGCATGAGCCGATTCCCGTCTACGCCGAAATGAGCAGCGTGAACCCGAATCTTTTGCTGCCAGGCGCGCTGGCTGCGCGCGGCGAAACATTGGCACGCGAGTTCACCGCATCGGCCACGCTTGGCTGCGGGCAGTTCTGCACCAACCCAGGTTTGATGATTGGCCTGGCCGGTGCGGACTTCGAAGCTTTTGCCGCGCATGCCGCACGCGAATTCAGTGCCGCGCCGGCAGGCGTGATGCTTACGCCCGGCATCCTGCGTGCGTATGAACGCGGCATCGAACGACTTACGCAGCACCCCAAGGTGACGACACTCGCACGCGGTGCCTCAGCACCAGAACGCGCGCAACCGGCGCTGTTGCGTGTGCGCGCGAGCGATCTGCTTGCGGACCTCTCGCTGGGTGACGAAGTGTTCGGCCCCAGCAGCGTGCAGGTCGAATGCGCGGATCTGGCCGAACTGCGCACGCTGCTGCGCAAGCTCGAAGGCCAGCTCACCATCACCTTGCATATGGAATCCAGTGATGCGGAACTGGTCCGCACTCTGTTGCCGCTGCTCGAACGCAAGGCTGGCCGCTTGCTGGTGAATGGTTTCCCGACCGGCGTGGAAGTATGTGATGCGATCGTGCATGGCGGTCCGTATCCAGCGACGTCGGATGGGCGCAGCACGTCGGTGGGCACGGCGGCGATCGAGCGGTTTTTGCGGCCGGTGTGTTATCAGAATTTTGTGGATGCGTTGTTGCCGGAGGCGTTGCGCGATGGCAATCCGCTTGGACTGCGTCGGCGGTTTGCGGGGAAGCTCGAAGCTGCGAATAAGTAATGTCCCTATTTACCGCCGTGCTTGATACATCGTCGCCCGGGCGTTCGCCGGGGCGACGGGAATGAAGACTGCGCGCGACAACATGAAGGAAACCGGATGACTGAATCAACCACCACCCGCCGCACACCCCGCTACCGCGGCATCTTCCCCGTCGTGCCCACCACCTTCACCGAAAGCGGCGAACTGGATCTGGTCAGCCAAAAGCGCGCCGTCGATTTCATGATCGATGCCGGGTCCGACGGCCTGTGCATCCTGGCCAACTTCTCCGAGCAATTCTCCCTTTCCGACGAGGAGCGCGAAGTCATCACGCGCACCGTGCTCGAACACGTTGCCGGCCACGTGCCGGTGATCGTCACCACTACCCACTACGGCACCGCCATCAGCGCCGCGCGCAGCAAGCGCGCGCAGGAGCAAGGCGCGTCGATGGTGATGCTGATGCCGCCCTATCACGGCGCCACCTTCCGTGTGCCGGAGCCGCAGATCTATGAGTTCTACGCACGCGTCTCCGACGCGATCGACATTCCGATCATGATCCAGGATGCACCGGCCAGCGGCACGGTGCTCTCGGCCGCGTTCCTGGCGCGCATGGCGCGCGAGATCGAACACGTCACCTATTTCAAGATCGAAACACCGGGCGCCGCCAACAAGCTGCGCGAAATGATTCGCCTTGGTGGCGATGCAATCGAAGGCCCCTGGGATGGTGAAGAAGCCATCACGCTGCTCGCGGACCTGAATGCAGGCGCCACTGGCTCGATGACGGGCGGCGGCTATCCCGATGGCATCCGTCCGATCATCGAAGCGCACCGTGAAGGCCGCTACGACGACGCGTTCGCGCAGTATCAGAAATGGCTGCCGCTGATCAATCACGAAAACCGCCAGGCTGGCATGCTTGCCTGCAAGGCGCTAATGAAGGAAGGTGGCGTGATTGCCTGCGAACGGCCACGCCATCCGCTGCCCCAGATGCACCCGGACACGCGTGCCGAGCTGATCGCCATCGCTCGCAGGCTTGATCCGCTTGTCTTGCATTGGGGTAAGTAAATGACAGAACAGAACGCGTGCTACACCGTAGGTATCGTCGGCGTCGGCAAGATCGCCCGCGACCAGCACCTGCCCGCCATCGCGAACAATCCAGGCTTTCGCCTTGTCGCGGCGGCGAGCCGTCACGCGCAAGTGGAGCATGTCCGCAACTATCCGGATATCGAAACGCTGCTCACCGCCGAGCCGGAACTCGACGCCGTGTCGCTGTGCGCACCGCCGCAGGTTCGTTACGAACAGGCCCGCGCCGCATTGCTCGCAGGCAAGCACGTGATGCTGGAAAAGCCGCCGGGCGCCGGCGTGAGCGAAGTGGAAGCATTGCGCGCGCTTGCACATAAACAAGGCCGCACGCTGTTCGCCACCTGGCATTCGCGTTACGGCAGCGCGGTGGAACCGGCACGCGCATGGCTTGCCAACCGCACGCTGCGCTCCGTGCACGTGCGCTGGAAGGAAGACGTGCGCCGCTGGCATCCCGGCCAGCAATGGATCTGGGAACCGGGCGGCCTGGGCGTGTTCGATCCGGGCATCAATGCGCTGTCCATCATCACCGAAATCCTGCCGCGCGACGTGCTGCTGCGTGACGCCACGCTGCATATTCCGAGCGATTGCGCCACGCCGATCGCCGCTGAACTCGATTGCATCGACGCCGACGGCGTGCCGGTGCGCGCGGAATTCGATTGGCGCCATGGCCCGGTCGAACAATGGGAAATCGACGTCGATACCACCGATGGCCTGCTCGCGCTCAGCGAAGGCGGCAAGCGCCTGGTGATTGCCGGCAAGCCGGTGGACCTCGGCGCCGAGCGCGAATATCCAGCGCTGTACGAGCGCTTTCATGCATTGATCACGCAACGCACCGACGATGTCGACGTACGCCCGCTACGTCTGGTCGCCGATGCGTTCCTGTTGGGAAAACACATCGGCGTGGAAGCGTTCGGCCATTGACTGCCATCGCTATCGCCATCGTTACGTCTGGGGAGACTGCACCATGAGCCGCAAGATCCATCGTCACGCTTTTCGCGCCATGCTTACGGCCATGGCCTGTCTCGGCATCGGCGCGTGCCATCACGCCGATGCACCCACCAAGATCGGCTTTCTGGTGAAAATGCCGGAACAAGCCTGGTTCATCAACGAAGAAAAAGCCGCCACCGAACTGGGCAAGAAAGAAGGTTTCACGGTGGTGAGCATCGGCACGCCGGATGGCGAGAAAGTGCTGGCCGCCATCGACAACCTCGGCGCCCAGGGCGCGCAAGGTTTCGTGATCTGCGCGCCCGATGTGCGATTGGGTCCAGCCATTCGCGCACGCGCCAAGCAATACGACATGAAGTTCGTGACGGTGGACGATCGGCTCGTCGATGGCACCGGCAAACCGCTGGAAGGCGTGCCGCACTTGGGCATGTCCTCCACCAAGATCGGCAACCAGGTCGGCCAGGCCATCGCCGATGAAATGAAACGCCGCGGCTGGAACCCGGACGAAGTCGGCGCCCTGCGCATCACCGACGACCAATTGCCAACTGCCAAGCAGCGCACCGATGGCGCGACCGAGACGCTGCTTGCGAGCGGCTTCAAGAAAGAAAACATCTTCGACGCGCCGCAACGCACTACCGATGACGAAGGCGGCTTCAACGCGGCTTCGCCCGTGCTGGCGCAGCATCCGACCATCAAGAAATGGGTGATCTACGCGCTCAACGAAGAAACCGTGCTCGGTGCGGTGCGTGCGACGGAGCAGTTGCATATTCCGGCCGAGGATGTGATCGGCGTGGGTATCAATGGCGCCGGTGAAGCGTTTGCGGAGTTTCAGAAGAAAGAGCCCACCGGGTTCTACGGCACGATTGCGGTGAGCTCGACCAACCATGGCCGCGATAGCGCGAAGAACCTGGTGAATTGGATTCGCACCGGGAAGGAGCCGCCTGCGGATACGCAGACGGCGGGGGCGTTGATGACGCGAGATAACTGGCAGAAGGTGCGGGAGGAGTTGGGAATTTGAGATGTACTCCCTCCCCTGTGTGTGGAGGAGGCTGGGGCAATGCTCCGCACTTAAAGTTTCTCAATCGCCGGAAACTCTTGCTCGTCATTCCAGCGAAAGCTGGAATCCAGCGACTTAGGTCGAAAGGCACTGGATTCCAGCTTTCGCTGGAATGACGAACAGGGGATCTGTGGCAACTGAAGAAATCTTAAGATCCATAGGCTGGGATGAAATCCCAGCACCACAAACCCAATGCTGGGACGTCATCCCAGCCTACGCGAGATCAATCGCCACGCCGTTTCAACCATGACCAACGCCTCCGCAGCCATCCAACCCACCTGCCCCGCCTATCTGGAACTCGACGGCATCATCATGAGCTTCCCCGGCGTGCGCGCATTGGACGGCGTGTCGCTGCAAGTGCGCGCCGGCGAAGTACACGGCTTGATGGGCGAAAACGGCGCCGGCAAATCTACGCTGCTGAAAGTGCTTTCGGGCGTCAACCACCCGCAGGCCGGCACGCTGAGCTTGAATGGCGTCACGCACACCTTCGCCAACACACGCGCGGCGATCGACGCCGGCATCGCCATCATCTATCAGGAACTGCATCTGGTCCCCGAGCTGACGGTGGCCGACAATCTGATGCTCGGGCAATTGCCGAATCGTCTCGGCGTGCTCGACCAACGCGCGCAGATCAAGCGCGCTGTGGATGAGTTGCAGCGACTCGGCGAACACATCGATCCGCGCACGCCGGTGAAGCATCTCTCCATCGGCCAGCGCCAGATGATCGAGATCGGCAAGGCGCTGATGCGCGATGCGCGCGTGATCGCCTTTGATGAGCCGACCAGCTCGCTGTCCGCACGCGAAACCGAGAATCTGTTTCGCATCATCAAGGCGCTGCGTGCCGACGGCCGCGCGATCATCTACGTCACCCATCGCATGGAAGAAGTGGATGCGCTATGCGATCGCGTCACGGTGTTTCGTGACGGCAAACATATCCAGACCTTCGAGTCGATGGCGAACGCCGATCGTCATGCGTTGATCACCGCGATGGTGGGTCGGCCGATTGCCGACGTCTACGGTTATCGCCCGCGCGCTGCTGGCGACGTGCTGCTGGAAGCCAAGGGATTGATGGGGCCGGGGCTTGCCGAACCGGCATCCTTCACTGCACGGCGTGGCGAAATCGTCGGCTTCTTTGGCCTGGTCGGCGCCGGCCGTTCCGAACTGATGAAGCTGATCTATGGCGCCACGCGCGCCAGCGCCGGTCACGTCGAACTCCATGGCAAACCGGTGAATTTCCGCAGCCCGCGCGATGCTGTGCGCGCCGGCATCGCGCTCTGTCCCGAAGATCGCAAGAAAGAAGGCATTGTCGCGATCGCCTCCGTGGCCGACAACCTCAACCTCAGCGCACGCCGTCATTTTAGCCGCGGCGGCTTTCTGCTCGATGCCAAACGCGAGCGCGAACTGACGCAGGATTACATCCGCAAGCTCGCCATCAAGACGCGCAACGGCGACACCGCCATCGGTACGCTCTCCGGCGGCAACCAGCAGAAGGTGATCCTGTCGCGCTGGCTGGCCGAGCGTATCGAGGTGTTCCTGATGGACGAACCCACGCGCGGCATCGACGTCGGTGCGCGCGCCGAAATCTACCATCTGCTTTACGAGCTGGCGGAAGCAGGACGCAGCGTACTGATGGTGTCGAGCGATCTTGCCGAAGTGATCGGCGTGGCCGACCGCATCATCGTGATGCGCGAAGGACGCATCGTGGGCGATGTCGCCAAGGCCGAGGCCACGCCCGGCGAATTGATCAAGATGGCGCTGCCGCGCTGATGCACTACCAATGAGCTAACGATGAGCCGAGCCATGCAACCCGATCAAACCCCGTCCAGCACCCAGGCATCCGTGCCGCCCGCTGCCCCTTTGCGCGTGCGTATCTGGAACCTGCTCAACAAGTCGGGCATCGTGGTGGCCTTTGTCGTGTTGTTCGCGTTGTTGTCGGCGACGGTGCCGGATTTCCTCACCACGCGGAACATCCAGGGCCTGCTGCTTTCCGTCACGCTGATCGGCTCGATCGCCGTCACCATGATGTTCGTGCTGGCGCTGGGCGAGGTCGATCTATCCGTCGCCTCCATCGTGGCGTTTGCAGGCGTGGTGGCGGCCACCGTGATCACGCAGACGCACAGCGTGGTATTGGGCGTTCTCGCCGGCATCCTCGCCGGTGGCGCGGTGGGATTGATCAACGGCGTGCTGGTTGCGCGATTCAAGATCAACTCGCTGATCGCCACGCTGGCGATGATGGAAGCGGTGCGCGGCCTTGCCTACATCACCTCCAACGGCGATGCGGTGATGATCTCGCAGGAGAGCTTCTTTGCGCTCGGCAGCGATTCGTTCCTGGGCATTTCGTATCCCATCTGGAGCAACATCGTCGGCTTCGTCGTGTTTGGTTTTCTGTTGAACAAGACGGTATTCGGCAAGCACGTGCTCGCCGTCGGCGGCAACAGCGAAGCCGCCCTGCTCGCGGGTTTGCCGGTGATGCGCATCAAGATCCTGGTATTCGTGCTGCAAGGCCTGGTGGCGGGTTTTGCCGGCGTGATGCTCGCCTCGCGCATGAGCCTGGGCGATCCAAAAACATCCGTAGGCCTGGAGCTCGGCGTGATCTCCGCCTGCGTGCTCGGCGGCGTCTCGCTCACTGGCGGCGTGGCGACGATTTCCGGCGTGCTGGTGGGCGTGCTGATCATGGGCGCCGTGCAGAACGTAATGAGCCTGATGAACGTGCCGACGTTCTATCAATACCTGATCCGCGGCGGCATTCTGTTGCTGGCGGTGTTGTTCGATCAGTATCGGCGCAGCCGGCGGCGGGTATAGTCGTTCGCCACAAATCGTCGGCTTGCACCCCGAGGCTTGCAGTCATTAGCCCCCTCCCCTGCTTGCAGGGGAGGGCTGGGGTGGGGTGCGAGCGCAGCGAGCCTCGAAGATATGACGCCACTGCACAGCTATAAATTTCGTCATCACTTGTCAGCGCAAATCTTCGCGAGCTTCATCTGCATGCTAAAGCTCAAGCAACCCCACCCCAACCCTCCCCTACTACCGCAGGGGAGGGAGCTGATTGCCGCAAGCACCAAGCTCCCTGACCTGCATGAGTGCCAATAAGCGCAACCCATCGCACGACGGATATCCCGCGCATCACCAATTGATGCGCACACCTACCTTGCCGCTGTAACCCTTGCCGTGATCGTTGACGCCCACGTCATAGCCGGCACTCGCGTACACGAACACGTTCCGCGCCAATTGCGAACTGATGCCCGTGCGCAGACCCACCCATGAGCGCTTGAGATCGGAATGGAAGCTCACCGGTGTGGTCGGCGTGGAGAACGACACACCGGGATTGCCCATGAATTCGCGCCACAGGTCCACGCGGATCCACGTGCTCATCAACATCGGGCGCCTGGGATCGCTGCCGAAGAACCAGTTTTTCTTTACTTCCGTGCCGACGCGTCCGGCCAGTGCGTTGGCGTTGCCGAAATACACGCTGGATGCCGCATCGGCAGCGTTGTTGAACGACGCGTGCTGATAGACGAGCTGCGCCTGCGGCACGAATACCCAGCCATGCGGCAGCGTGATCGGATAGCCGCCTTCGGCGGATGCGCCGATGCCGCGGCCCGTGGTCTTCAACGGCGCCATGCGCGTGGACGTGGCGGTGACGCTGTAGCTGGTGCCCTGCATCACCAGGTCCGTATACCAGCCGGATGGACCGAAGTGCGTCCAATAGCTGCCCAGCGTGGCGTTCTGCAGACGATTGTGGCCGGCGATGCTGCCGTCGAAGTGCTTGACGTCACCCGCGATCTGGCCGAGCGCGATATACACGCCGGTGGCGTCGCTGCCGCTGTCGTGCTGGCCGCTATACAGCTCCACACCGGCTTGCAGGGTGAACATGTCGTCGCGATAGCTCGGACCCTGCTTGCCATAGATGCCGTATGGGCCGCCATCGCGCGAGTCGTGCTGCGCGATGACGCGCGCCCAAGTTGCCTGACTGTGCGCATCGTCGGGCGGAAGGTCCTGGCTGCGCTCCTGCAGGTTGTCCATCAGGGTCTGCCCGTAGGACAACGCCATCGTCGGCACCGCGGCGTACAGCGATACCTCCTGGCGATACAGCGGCACGGTGTTCTGTGTCGAAGGCGTGCCTGAACTGGGTGTTGGTGTTGGTGTTGGTGTTGGTGTTGGTGTTGGTGTTGGTGTTGGTGTTGGTGCAGGTGTTGGTGCAGGTGCAGGTGCAGGTGTTGGTGCAGGTGTTGGTGCAGGTGGCGTGGGTGCAGGCGTTGGCGTTGGCGTTGGCGTTGGCGTTGGCGTTGGCGCCGGCGCCGGCGTCGGTGTTGGTGCAGGCGTCGGTGTTGGTGCCGGCGTGGGTGCCGGCGTTGGTGCAGGTGTCGGCGCGGGTGTTGGTGCGGGTGTTGGTGCGGGTGTTGGTGCAGGCGTCGGTGCCGGCGTCGGTGCCGGCGTTGGCGCAGGTGTCGGCGTCGGCGTCGCACACGCCGGCGCGCTCGGCATCAACGCGCAATTCAGTTGCGAGCGCAGATACCAGCTGTCCGCGCTGCTGCCATCGGTGCTGCCGCGAAACAGCGAATATTCGTACGGGCCAGATGCGACCGCACTGGCCAGCGAGAATGCATTGGTCGCCGTCGTGCCGCCGTTGATGGCATCCACTACTTCGATGCCGTTGGCGCTGGTCAGCGCGCCCGGGCCGCCCGCGTTGGTGATACGCAACGCCGTGCTGCCGGTGGCCGTGCCGCCATTGATGACCAGCATGTCGGAGGCCGAGCCATCGCCGCCGAGATACGTATTGAGCGCCACCACACTGTTGGCGCCGCCGACGTAGCTGCCGGTCATGAGCTTGTTGCCGGTACCGGTGCCGCCGATCTGCACCAGGCCGTTGTTGTTCAACGTACCGTTGACGGTGAAGCTGCCCTTGCTGCTGCCCAGCGCCGACAACGCATCGGCCACCGCGATCGTGCCGTTGTTGGTGACGGAGCCGGTGATGCTGCCATAGCCACCCAGCGTCGCGCCCGATGCCACCGTGGTGGTGCCGCCGCCGCTCAAGGCCGCGCTCGTGCTGCCGCTGTCGCCTACCGCCAGCGTGCCCGCGTTGACGTTGGTGCCGCCGGTGTAGGTGTTGTTGCCATCGAGAACGGTGGTGCCGCTGCCAAGCTGGTTGACATCGCCCGCACCGGAAATGACGTGATTGAACGCATACGTGTCGGCGCGATCGAACGCCACCGTGCCGTCGCTGGCGATGTCGCTGTTGATGCCACCCGCCGTGCCACCATTGCCGAGCTGCAAGGTGGCGCCGCTGACGACGCTCACGTTGCCGTTGAAGCCAGCATTGTTGGAAGCCAGCACCAGCGTGCCCGCTACCACGTTGATGCCCAATTGCGCGGAAGGATTGGCGCTGGTGGTCGCCATGTCGCTGCCCAGCGTCCAGGTGCCGTCGTCATACTTGTCGAGCGTGCTGAAGTTCAGCAGCGCACCCTGCTGCGTGCCGGTACCCGAACCTGCGAGTGTGATGGTGTTGTTGCCGGCGCCGCCGTCGATCGTGCCGCTGACGCTGGAGCCGGCGTACAGCGTGACTTGGTCATCGCCGCCCCCGAAGCTGACATTGCCGGTAACCGTGCCGCCGCTGCGGTTGTAGAACACCATGTCTCCGTTGCCGGCATTGCCGATGGCGGTGGCGTTGCCGCCATTCACGCCGGTCTGGATGCTGCCGTAGTTGTCGACGGTGTTGGATGTACCAGCTTGCGTCACCTGGTCCTGAAACCAGATGGCCGCTGCGCCCTGCGAGCTGATGGTGCCGTTGTTGGTAATGGTGTTGTTGTTACCCACCACGTTCACGGCTTCGGACGTGCTCGACGAACCGGTTTGCGTCACCTGCGAGTTGGCGTCGACAGTAAGCGAGCCGTTGTTGCGGAACTCGATGGTGCTGTAGCCCAGGTTGTAACCACCCACGTTGCTGCTGTTGGTGGTGGGGCTATTGGTAACGGTGGCGCCCTGCAGGGTGATGACGGCGTTGTCGCCCAGGCTGATGGCGTTCTGCGTGGCGCCCACGTTGATGGTAGCGCCGTTGCCCACGTTGACGTTGGTGATGGTGGTTTCGCTGCTACCGGCGCCAATCTGGGTGGTGTACGGATTGGGCGCAGTGTTGTCGCAAGTGACCGTGGACGTGTTTCCGCCGAGCACGGCGCAATTGGCATGCGCCGTTTTCACGAAGACAAACGGGCTGGCGAGAATGGCGGACGAGGCGATGATGCGCGTTGCTACATGCTTCACGAATATGTCCTGCGTTGAATTGAGGTCCCCTTCCCGCAGTCGCCGTAACAAGCGCGCAGCCGTACACATCGGCGCGTTGCGTCGACGATGCACGTTGATGGGCTCCCTGCGGAAAATCAGCCGGCCGCGCGCTGCCATCTGTTCAAGGCAGCGCAACAAGGCACGCTGGTGTGTGCGCATAGGATAACGATGGAACACAAGATCTGATCAGGCCACATGAAAAAATAAAATGATCAGATGACTAGGTTTTGGCACCGTCCAGACAAGTCGATAACTAATCGTAGGGATGCGATAACCACTCGCGCGTGCTTTTGTTGTCGCACGTCACGAAAGTCCTGATGGGCCAGTCATCGATCACTATGGACAAGGCGTTTCGAACGGCTTTCGAAGTAGATTGCTGCGTGTTTGAACGTAAGCAGTGAACTTGAGAGGTCTTGCGTCGCGAGGGTTTGTTCGTCATTCCGGCGAAGGCCGAAATCCAGTGAAATACGTCGTGCGGAGCACACATAATTTTTATGTTGTGTGCTGCGCACATCATTTTTTTGACTGGATTCCGGCCTTCGCCGGAATGACGAGTGCTAGTGCTTCGCCGACTGCAGCACCTTCGAGTTCTGATACTTCACTTGGAGGGGGCAATGAAAAAACGTTTGTATAGGGCCATTACCCGGAGCTTGGCTTGCAGCGCAATCGCCCTGCTTTCGCTATCGCATGTTGATGCCGCATCGGCACAAACCGCGCAGCCATCCTACACCTGGAACAACGTACGCATCGTCGCCGGCGGTTACGTCGACGGCATCATTGCGCATCCCAAGCAACAGGGTTTGTTCTATGCGCGCACCGACGTGGGCGGCGCGTATCGTTACGATGCAGTCCACAGCAAATGGATTGCACTGAACGACTGGACACCCCCGTCCGAGCAAGCATGGACAGGCGCCGAAAGCATCGCCATCGATCCCAACAACCCCAACATGCTGTTCGTAGCGGCGGGTTTGTACGTCAGGTCATGGGCCGGCAATGGCGCGATACTGGTGTCGTCCGACCAGGGCAAGAGTTTTACCGCCTATCCGTTGAGCTTCCGCGTCGGCGGCAATGAAGACGGACGCAACGTCGGCGAACGTTTGCAGGTGGACCCGAACGACGGCTCCGTCCTGTTTTACGGCACAACCAACGCCGCCTATTCCAGTTCCAACGGTACCCAGCAAGTCACCGGCAAGGATGGCTTGTGGACCAGCAAGGACAAAGGCGCAACGTGGTCGCAAGTCAGCGGCTTTACCGCGTTGAACAGCGACGGCACCGGTGAAGGCATCACCTTCATCGCCTTTGCGCCGGCAGGCGAAGTGGCAGGCACGCCGACCAAGACTATCTATGCAGGTGTGTCGACCAGCACCGCATCCACCAATAACACCACGCTCTACGTAAGCACCGATGCCGGCGTTACATGGAACCCGATAGCTGGTGGCCCCGCGAATGAATTGCCGCAGCGTGGCCAGATCGGGCCGGACGGCAATCTGTACATCACCTATGGCAACAGCAAGGACAGCAACGGTAATTACACGTACGCGATCGGCCCCGGCGGCATGACGATGGGCGCGGTGTGGAAGTACGACACCGTGCACCATACCTGGACGGACATCACGCCCGTCGACCGCTTCAACTATGCCTCCGGCTACAGCGGCTTGTCGGTCGATCCCTCGCATCCCGGCACGCTGGTAGTGATGACGATGGATCACTGGTGGCCGATGGACACCATGTATCGCAGCACCGATGGCGGTGCCAGTTGGATCGACGTGGGTGGCGCCACGTGGAACGGTGCCACGCCGACTTCCGGCACGTATGCCATTCGTGATTCGAGCCTGTCGCCATGGATTGTTCCAGCCGGGCAGACGCAACCGGGGTTCGGCAACTGGGGCGAAGTGGTGATCGATCCGTTCAATGGTGCGCATGCCATGTACGGCACGGGCGGCGGCATCTGGACCACGTATGACCTCACCGATGCCGATGCCGGCAAGCCGACGTATTGGTCAGTCGGTGCCAGTGGCCTGGAAGAAACAGCGGTGATCACGTTGCTGTCGCCCACCTCCGGTCCGCATCTGCTCAGTGGCCTCGGCGACGTCTGCGGTTTCGTACACAACAGCTTGACCGCGGCACCGCAGTCGCAACCCAACAACCCCACCTGCGGCGACAGCATCGGCACCGGGCTGGACTACGCCAAGTACTCGCCTTCAACGATCGTGCGCATCCTGGCGCACGGCAATAGCACGCTCACCTCGTACGGCTCGATCTCGCGCGATGGCGGTTCCACGTGGACGGGGTTTGCCAATCAGGCAGGCTCCCCTAACGGTGGTGGCACTGTCGCGATTTCCGGTGACGGCAAGACCATCGTGTGGTCGCCCAGCGATGTGGTGCCGGTAGTGTCCAACGACAGCGGCACCACCTGGACCAAGGCCAGCGGAAGCAGCCTCTCGTCGCTGCCGATGGGCGTGCAAGTGCTGTCCGATGGCGCCAGCGGCAACGTGTTCTACGCGCTGGACGAGTCCAACGGTGTCTTCTACAACAGCACCAACAAGGGCGTGAGCTGGCAAGCCGTCAACACGAGCTTGACGAAAGTGTCTCCCTCCTACCAGCACAGCCAGGCCGTCGCGGTCACCGGCATTCCGGGCGAGGCGAAAGCCGGCGACGTGTGGATCGCCACGGTGAACGGCCTGTTCCGCAGCACCACTTACGGTGCCACCTGGAATCAGGTCGACGCCGGCAGCATCACGTCGGCGTCATCAGTCGGCTTCGGTAAAGCGGTGACGGGGTCGCACTACCCCACCGTTTATCTATCCGGCACGGTGAACGGTGTCACCGGCGTATTCCGCTCCACCAATGCGGGCGCAACGTGGGTGCAGATCAACGACACGTTGCATCAGTGGGGCGGCGCGGCGCTGGTGGTGGGCGATCCGAGAACGTTCGGCACGGTGTACATCGGGCCGAACGAAGCGCGCGGCGTTATCTACGGCACGTCGTCGAATTGATGGATGTGCGGTTTCCTCTTTGCGCACGCATCGAGGAAGCCGCGATGCCGATAGGGATATCGACGAAATTGCATCATCGCATCGGAACACTGTGGCAAACGCTGCATCGCACGTTGAACCAAAACCTTACCTGGATTGCGCCATGAAGAAACCTTTGTATCAGGCCATCACCCGTAGCCTGGCGTGCGGCGCGCTCGCCGTGCTTTCGCTATCGCATGCCGCTGCGCTGTCGGCGCAAACCACGCAACCCGCTTACACCTGGAACAACGTGCGCATCGTCGCCGGCGGTTACGTCGACGGCATCATTGCGCATCCCAAGCAGCAGGGTCTGTTCTATGCGCGCACCGACGTGGGTGGCGCGTATCGCTATGACTCCTCCAACAAAAAATGGATCGCGTTGAACGACTGGGTGTCCTCGGGCGATCAGGCCGGCATCGAAAGCATCGCCATCGATCCCAACGACACCAACATGCTGTACCTGATGACGGGTTTGTACGTCAGCCGATGGTCGTCCCCGGGTCAATTGCTGGTGTCCTCCGACCAGGGCAAAAGCTTCACCGCGTACACGATGAATTTCCGTGTCGGCGGCAATGACGACGGACGCAACACCGGCGAACATCTGCAAGTGGATCCGAACGACGGTTCCGTGCTGTTCTACGGCACGACCAACGCCACATATGACACTTCCAGCTCCGGTCCGCTGCAGATAGCCGGCCAGGACGGCTTGTGGACCAGCAAGGACAAGGGCGCGACATGGGCGCAGGTAAGCGGCTTCACCGCGCTGACGCATGACGGCACCGGCGCCGGGGTGGCGTTCATCGCCTTCGCGCCGGCGGGTGAAGCGGCGGGTACGCCAACCAAGACCATCTATGCGGGCGTATCGACGGCCACCGCCGCCAGCAACGGCACCACGCTTTATGTGAGCACCGATGCAGGCGTGACGTGGAATCCGGTACCTGGCGGCCCCAGCCATGAGTTGCCGCAGCGCGGCCAGCTCGGGCCGGATGGCAATCTCTACATCACCTACGGCAACAGCAAGGACAGCAACGGCAACTACACGTATGCCGTCGGCCCCAACGGTTTGAACATGGGCGCGGTGTGGAAGTACGACACCGTGCATCACACCTGGGCGGACATCACACCCGTTGATCGATTCAACTATGCCTCCGGTTACAGCGGCGTATCGGTTGATCCTTCGCATCCTGGCACGGTGGTGGTGATGACGATGGATCACTGGTATCCGATGGACACCATGTATCGCAGCACCGATGGCGGCAACAGCTGGGTCGACGTGGGCGGCGCGACGTGGAATGGCGCTACCCCAACCTCCGGCACGTATGCCATACGCGACGCGAGCCTGTCGCCGTGGATGCTCGCGCCCGGGCAGACGCAGCCTGGATTCGGCAACTGGGCCGAAGTGGTGATCGATCCGTTCAATTCCGCCCACGCCATGTACGGATGGGGTGGCGGCATCTGGACCACCTATGACCTGACCGACGCCGATGCCGGCAAGCCGACGTACTGGTCGGTGGGTGCCAGCGGTATCGAGGAAACGGCCGTGCTTACGCTGGTCTCGCCCACCTCGGGTGCGCACTTAATCAGTGGCCTGGGCGACGTCTGCGGTTTCGTGCACAACAGCCTCACTTCCCCGCCGCCGCGGCAAGGGGTTCCGCTGTGCAACGGCGGCGACGGCAACGGCAACGGGATCGACTATGGCAAGAACGCGCCCTCGACCATCGTTCGCGTCGGCGCCGGCGGCGACAAAACCCTGGGCACGATCTCGCACGACGGCGGTTCCACCTGGACGGTGTTTCCCAACAAGGCCGGCTCGACCAACGGCGGCGGCAGCGTCGCCATTTCCGGTGACGGCAAGACCATCGTGTGGGCACCCAGCGATATCGCACCCGTGGTGTCGAACGACAATGGCGCCAGTTGGACGAAGGCCAGCGGAAGCAGTCTCGCTTCGCTTCCGGTCGGCGTGCAGGTGTTGTCGGATGGTTACAGCCCCAACGTGTTCTACGCGCTGGATCAGGCCAACGGCGTCTTCTACAACAGCACCAACAAGGGTGTGAGTTGGCAAGCCGTCAATACGAGCTTGCCGAAAGTGTATCCCTCCTACCAGCACAGCCAAGCCGTCGCCGTCACCGGCATTCCGGGCGAGGCGAAAGCCGGCGACGTGTGGATCGCCACGGTGACCGGCCTGTTCCGCAGCACCACGTACGGCGCCACCTGGAACCAGGTCGACGCCGGCAGCATCACATCGGCGACCTCGGTCGGCTTCGGCAAGGCAGTCACTGGCTCGCATTACCCCACCATCTACCTATCCGGCACGGTGAACGGCGTCACCGGCGTGTTCCGTTCCACCAACGTCGGCACCACCTGGGTGCAGATCAACGACCCGCTGCATCAGTGGGGCGGCGCGGGGATCGTGGTGGGTGATCCGAGAACGTTCGGCACGGTGTATATCGGGCCGGATATGGGGCGTGGGGTTATTTACGGGACGTCGTCGAATTGATCGCACGCTTCAAGCACCGATCGTAGGCTGGCACTTGCCATGATTGCTCCCTCCCCTGCGTTAGCAGGGGAGGGTTGGGGTGGGGTTGCTTGGACTTTAGCGTGCAGCCGAATGTCCCGATGAATTTTGGCACCGTGCATCATTCGCAAGCATGCGCCTTTCGGCGACGTGCAGCCCCCGCCGCTCGCTTCGCTCGCACCCTACCCCAACCCCTGAGGTATCCCCACGTTTTTTCAGTTTTAGGAGGCGATATTGCGAAGGAAGCTGGGGCGCTTGAACGTGAAGCATTGCCTGCGGCGCTTTCGATTGCCGTAGGCGCTCGAAAGCGCCGCAGGCAATGTATCCATTCACGACATGCATGGGCCATGCGAGAACAAAAAACGTGGGGATATATCAGCCCCAACCCTCCCCCCGGCTCAAGTCCGGGGCAGGCTCTACTTCGCAGGGGAGGGAATACATCGTTGCGAGCATCACCACCGATATCCACCCCGATATCAAAGCAAGCCAATTAGTTATTGGAAAACCCGCGCAGGCTCGGATGAAATCCCAGCACTGAACATGTGCAGGGCAAGCTATTCATGGTCGTGATCCCCAAGCCGGTGCGCAACGCCTTTGCAACCATTACCCTCCTCACCCTCGCCCTGCCCCTCAACGCCGAACAACGCACGCTCTCGCAAGACTGGTTGTTCCACCAAGGCGACATACCGGCCGCATCGTCCGCCACTTACGACGACCACGCCTGGCGCAACGTCGACGTGCCGCACGACTGGTCCATCGCCAACCAGCCCGATGGCAGCGCACCCTACGATCCGAACACGCCAGGCGGCCAGGCCTCCGGTTATCTACCCGGCGGCATCGGCTGGTATCGCCGGCACGTTACGCTCAGCGCCGATGAGGCTGCCCGCATCGTGCGGTTGAAGTTCGAAGCGATCTACATGGATGCGGACATCTGGCTCAACGGCCAGCATCTGGCGCAGCATCATTACGGCTACACGGCTTTCACTGTCGATTTGACCGGCAAGGTGCATGCGGGCGACAACGTCGTCGCCATTCGTGTCAATCATGCCGATCCGTCTTCGCGCTGGTATACCGGTTCGGGTTTGATTCGGCCGGTGAGGCTGGACATTCTCGATCGCGTGCATCTCGATCCGGACAGCATCGTGGTGAGCACGCCGGTGGCAACACCGTCGTCGGCGAACGTAGTCACGCATGCGGTGGTTGCCAATGATTCGGCGCAAGCACGCCACGTCGACGTCGTGTCGAAGGTGCTGTCATCGAATGGCGAAGTGGTTGCGCAAGCGCATCAGGACAAATCGCTCGCCGCAGGATCGAAGGCGGATTGGGATGCGACACTCGCCATAACCAACCCGGCACTGTGGTCACCCGACTCGCCCAATCTCTACACGCTCGTGCAGGACGTCTACGTCAACGGCGCCATCGCCGATGAACGCCGCACACGCTTCGGTGCGCGCACCATTACCGTCGATGCCGTGCACGGCCTGCGCATCAACGGCAAGCAGGTGCTGCTGCGCGGTGGCAACATCCATCACGACAACTACATGCTGGGCGGCGCAGGCTGGCCCGATGCGGATGCGCGCAAAGTGGCGCTGATGAAAGCCGCCGGCTACAACGCCATCCGCAATGCACACAACCCGGCCAGCCAGGCGACGCTCGATGCTGCCGACGAACTGGGCATGCTGGTTATCGACGAAGCCTTCGACATGTGGAACGTCAGCAAGACGCACATGGATTACTCGCGCTTCTTCAAGCAGGACTGGCAGCAGGACATCGATAGCCTGGTGATCAGCGGACGCAATCATCCCAGCGTGCTGTTCTGGAGCATCGGCAACGAAATTCCCGAACAAGGCACACCATTGGGTGTGGAGACGGGACGCAAGCTGGCCGATCGCGTGCATGCACTCGACCCGACACGCCCGGTGACGCAAGCGATCAACGTCGACACGCCGCACATTGCCGACCAGTTCGCCACGCTCGACGTGGGCGGCTACAACTACAACGAACCGCTGTTCGCGCGCGACCATCAAACGTATCCGCAACGCGTGATGTTCACCACTGAATCGACCTCCAAGAACGCCTTCGTCTACCGGCGTGCGGCGGAAACTAAATCGTGGGTGATCGGCGATTTCGTCTGGACGTCCGTGGATTATCTCGGCGAAACCGGCATCGGCTGGATGGGCTACAGCCAGGATTGGCAAAAACTCGGCCCCTACCCCTGGCACCTCGCCTACTGCGGCGAAATCGACGCCACCGGACGCAAGCGCCCTGCCGCCTACTATCGCGAAGTGATCTGGAACACCGGCATCGATCCCATTTCCGCCTTCGTGTTGCAGCCTGCTGGCACCGAAGACCTGCCCGACCGCCACCTCTTCACTCTGACGCAACCGCATACCGACTGGTCACTGGACGACGTCCATCCCAGCTGGACCTGGCCCGGCCAGGAAGGCAAACCGCTGGACGTGGTGGTGTATTCCGAATATCCGGAAGTGGAATTGTTTCTCAACGGCAAAAGCCTGGGGCGCAAGGCAACCAATCTGGATACGCAATACAAGGCGACCTACTCGGTGCCGTATCACGCCGGGCGCCTGGTGGCCGTCGGTTATCAGGATGGGCATGCCGCCGGCCAATGGACACTGCGCACGGCGGACAAGCCGGTGAATGTCGACATATCGCTTGATCGCACGCAGCTACGCGCCAACGCGCAGGACCTTGCCTATGTCACCGTCGCGCTCGTCGACGACAACGGCACGCCGATCTATAACCAGAACGACGACCGGCAAGTGAGCGTGCGCGTGATCGGCGCAGGCGAACTTGCTGGCATGGGCAACGGCAAACCCAACGATGTTTCCAGCTTCCAGTCGGGACAATGGAAGACGTTTCATGGGCGGGTGGTTGCCGTTGTTCGCGCTGGCGCGCAAGCGGGACCGATTGAAGTGCAAGTCGATGTGGATGGTTTGCCGGCGCGGCGCGTTTATCTCCATGCCGTGTCGCCTTAGCTGCTAGGCAATAAATCAGGCGCGCGATGCGGTGCTTGCGAGGATATGTTCCCTCCCCTGCTTGCAGGGGAGGGTTAGGGTGGGGTGCGAGCAAAGCGAGCGTCGAGACGCAAACGCCGCCGCAAAAAAAACACTGCGCTTCTTACCAGCAACATCACAGTGAGATTCGGCTACGCGCTAAAGCCCAGGCAACCCACCCCTCCCCTACTGCCGCAAGGGAGGGAGTCGTCAACAGCAAGCCTCAAACTTCCCTACCCTGAGTCGTCTTCTGAAGCAGCTTCAACTACTTCCACACAGACCAGGCCAACCCGTCCACAAACGGCCCCGAGTGCGTTCGCCACCCAACCTTCCAATCCGGTATGTGAAGACTCACCACATCATCGGTCACGCTGCAGGATACGTACGCAAACGCACCATCCGGACTCACCACGATTTCATGCGGATACTGCGGCAAATCGATCGTGCGCACGAACTTCATCGCATGAAGATCGACGATGGCAACCTGCGACGTCGACTCGACCGCCACCATCAGCCATCGCCCATCAAGCGTCGGCGTCAACCCCATGCCGGGCGCTGGCAAGGGAATCCAGCTTTTCACGCTGCGCGTTGCCGTATCGATCACCGCCAGGCGCGGCTTGCTCTGATCCGCGCTGAAGACCCATCGATCATCGGCAGAAATCGCGATTCGCTGTGACTTGACGGACACGGGAATGACGCCCAGCAGTTTGCGCGCCCGCAAGTCCAGCACGGAAACGCTGCCGGGCTCGATATTGGATACATATGCGAAACGCCCATCATGGGAGATCACGAACATATGCGAAAGCGCCTGCCCGGTGGGGATGGTGCCCACCAAGGTCATCGACTTGGGATCGATGATCGACAATTTGCGATCAAGCTCCGTGGTCACATACAGCAGGCTATCGTGCGTGTTGTAAACAACGTCATGGGGCCGTACGCCATGATCGAACACGAACCGGCCGACCACCTTGCGCAATGTGAGATCGATTTTGACGATGTCCCGGCCATCGGTACCGGGCATGCCTGCATTGGAATCGCCGTAGATCGGAACGTAGGCGAACCTGCCATCCGGGGATGAAGCCACTTCATGACCTGCAAAGCCGCCTTCTGGAATTTTGGCCAGTTCGGTGCCGTGCCGCGGCTCGATAAGACTGATCGTGCCCTCATTCTCGTTGACCGCGAGCAACACATCAGAGGGCGAGCTTGAAGCAACGCAAGAGATGGCGGCCGATAGCAACGTCATGAGCAATAAAACAGCGCAGCGACCGAACGAGTGATAGCAGAGTATGTGGTGGTTGGTTTGCATGTTCGACATTCCCATGGCGGCTTAAAGCGCATCCACCTGGTTATCCCTGGGCCACAACCACAAGGTTGCCAGCATCAGCAGACCGATGGCAGCTGTGCTTCCCGCCAGGCCGAACAAGGTTTTGTCGGCAATCAAGTCGCCGGCGCTTGTGCCCGCCGTTCGAGCGGCGAGGATCATCGACCAGTAACCGGCCTTCCCCTGCATGGGCCGCATCTTTCGAACCAACACAAGCCCGACGAAAACCACGCTTAATGCTAGCGATGCAACCAGCAAGCCAAACTGATCCGATGCCTCATCGCCAAGCACAGTGCCAAGCGCCCCGGCCAGAAACAACGAGAGCCAGTAGGCACCCCCGGTGGCAGGAAGCCCAGGCACATCGCTTCGCTGCGATGGCGTTTTCCATAACGCGCTAACCATGAACAACGCGAACAACACGAAGCTCAGCACGTAGAAATTCATGTCGAAGTCGTGGTCGGCAAGATCGGCAAGATTGGTCGCACCGGCACGCACGATGACCACTGCCATCCAGTAACCCGCTTCGTAGCCGATCCATCGCTTGCGGCGCCCATGCAGAACGCCCCAAAGCATCAGCGCAAGCGGCAGGACGCCGCGCCAATGTCCCCAATGCAAAACGTGTGAAATGAAATCGCCCACGTCCGCGCCGAAAACGCTGGCCATGGCGATGCCGACCCAATAGCGCAAGCGGAGCAACGAACCGTTGCGATCAGAGGTTGTTGTGGTCGTCGATGACAGGGCGACATTCATAGCGTGAGATTCCTCGGTGACATATCAAACTCCTATCAGTGCCTTAAAAAGGAGGCGCAAGGCGATGCACAAGCGCCTCTGGATACGAACCATGACTCTATGGAGACCCGCGTACCATCGATCGGGTACTGCGAGTTGCATTCATGGCTTGCGTCGCTCCGCATTAGTCGTCGCAGCAGAAGCCTTCAGCTGCGCCAGCTGTGCCCGCTGGCTGGACGTCAGCACGGTATAAATCTGCGCGTGGACATGGGCACGCTGGATGGTGCGTGCTTGCGCCATCGCGGCTTCGGCTTGTGCCAGGCTCGCAGCCGTCGCCTGGTAGCCAGCCTGGTCCGGCGACATTGCATCGAGCGCCTGCTCTTGCGTGCGCACCTGCTGGCGCAAGGATGCGACCTGCGGGTCTTTCACCGCTTCGATTTGCTTGATGCTCGTGCGTTGCGCGTCGGTCAGGTTGAGCTGGCTCAGATACAAGCCGCTGCGTCGTCCACCGTCATGATCGCCATCGCCATCATGGGGTGCCGCATTCGCGAAAGGTGCTGTCAACAGCATGGTTGAAGCCAGTACCAGCGCCAGTTTCATAGGGGTTCTCATCACGCTCTCTCCTTTGAAGTTGCCGCGTGGATCGCGGTGGGGAGATCGTGTGGTCAAGGCGCGTATTCGTCGGTCATCAGTGGGTAAAGAAAAGTAACCGGCAACTCTGCCGACGCAGCACGGATGAAAGCGCTTCATTGCCGTCGCCCCGGCGAAGGCCGGGGCCCGGTGTCTTTGCTTTGTGAGGCACCTCAAAAGTCGCTGGGCCCCGGCCTTCGCCGGGGCGACGAACCTGAGGGATCACGCACTTTCATGGGCGCTTGAGTCCGCCATACGACAATGCTAGCTTTCGCCCTGCAGCTCGGCCCGAGCTGTCGTAAGCGTTCACGTCAACCAACGCGCATACAGAACGCAAGCTTCGTGCTTGCGTTCATGCGCCCGAGTTGACGATATGAGAACGCCAGCCTTCTTCGCAAAACCCCCTGCTTTATTCCAGGCACTGCTCCGCAGCGGTCGTCCGGGTTTGTCCATCGCCTCCATCAAGCCTGGCAATCCTGCGAAAAACCGCAGCACGCCAAGCGCTGATACCTCACCGCGACCCAGGCCACCGCTCTACCTCACCTTCCGGTAGGCAGCATGCCGTCGCGCACAGTTTTCCATCGCATCCCAAAGAGGCATCCACCATGTTTCGCGTACTTATTGCAGATGATGATCGTGGTCTCTGTGCGCTGCTTATCGAGTGCCTACAGGACGAAGGTTTCGATGCGAGTGCGGAGCATGATGCCCATGGCATATTGAAGCGGCTGAGAGATCCGCTTTCCCGCCCTGATCTGCTTATCCTTGACGTCATGATGCCCGGACAGAACGGGCTGGATGCGCTTCGCGAGCTGCGCATCCAGCATCGCTTGCCGGTGATCATGCTTTCCGGGCGTGGCGAGCCCGTGGATCGCGTTATCGGCCTTGAGCTGGGCGCGGACGATTACGTGTCAAAACCGTGCCTGCCACGCGAATTGATCGCGCGGGTACGCGCGCAACTGCGTCGACATACGGTGCAGGCGGTCGGCGGGATAAGTGTTGGCGCGCTCCGGCTTATACCAAGCGAACGCACCGCCTATGTCGATCAGCAGCGGCTGGTGCTGACGAGTGCGGAGTTCGCAGTTCTTCTGTTTCTTGCACAGCATGCCGGCGAGGTGATCGACAAGGCGTCACTCACACGCATCGGCCTGGGCCGGCAGATCGAGCGTTTCGATCGCAGCATCGATATGCGTATCAGCAAGTTGCGCCACAAATTGGCCGCTGCATCGTCCGTGGCGCCACGTATCGATGCGGTGAGGGGTGCGGGATACGTGTTGCTTCCCCATCACAAGGATGTCCCATGAAGCTCTCGAATGCCTTCAAAAGCACCCTCTTTTGGCGGCTACTGCTTGGCATCTGTGCCGCCAATCTGCTGGTGCTCGCTTTGGGAACCTGGCTGGCGCAGGGCCTTATCACCGTCACTCAGGAGCAGCGCATCGATTGGACAGCGCTTGCCCGGCAGGCCAATGACGCTTACACCCATCACGGTGTCGCCGGCCTTGAAAACTGGAGCCGCGTGCAGCGCGCCGAAGGCATCAACGCCACCCTGTACGAACATGGGCAGCCGCTGGTATCCGTCCCCTTCCCTGCCGCGGTTGAACAGCAATTGCCTGCGTGGATAAACACGCAGCGCACGATCGAGCTCAACCCTGCCACCGGTTATTTCATTGCGGTCGTGACACTGCAAGGCGCCGGTCAACCATCCCGACAGCTCGTAGCCACCACCAGCCCGCGTGGCCGCATGTCACGCCGCGCCAAAGAGCGTATCGAGTTTATCGTCGAAGCATCGCTGTTCGTCTTCTTCATCGTCATCATTGGCTGGCGCACGGCGCAAAGCGTATCGCGCCCGATCGAATCGATGCGCGCGGCCGCCAACCGAATGGCCAACGGTGATTTGTCCGCCCGGATTCCACCAGCATGGAGCGCACCGGCCGATGAATTCGGCGCACTGTCACGCGACTTCAACCGGATGGCCGGGCGCTTGGAAGCGCTCGTCCAGCATGAGCGCGCCATCCTGCAAGACCTGTCGCATGAGTTGCGTTCTCCACTGGCGCGGTTGCTCGCAAGTCTTCATCTCGTCCGCCAACACGTAACAGCGGATGCCGGATGGAAGCAGCTGGATAATGCAGAACAAGAAGTCGCGCGCATCGACCGCATCACTTCCGAGATGCTGGCCTTGTCCAGGCTTGAGGTCGATCTGCCTGGCATGCAGCGGGAATGGGTGGATATGGCCGCGCTGACGCACGCCCGGCTGGCGGCGGCCGAGCCGGAAGCGAAGGCGAAATCCATGCACATGCACGTGTTTCATGCTGAACCTGCGTGGATATTCGGCAGCGAGATTCTGCTGGAACGCGTGATGGACAACCTGATTTCCAACACCATCAAGTACAGCGATACCGACGGTATGCTCGAGGTTTTCATTTCCAACACGGCTCATGGCGTAGAGCTGCGCATGAGAGACCGTGGCCCCGGCATCAGGGAAGAAGACATGGAGTCCCTGTTCCGACCGTTCTTTCGCGGCGCCAACGCTTCTCTGGCAAGTGGAAATGGCCTTGGTCTCAATGTCGTGCGTCGAATCATGCGTATCCATGGTGGCGACGTCTTTCTACGCAACGCCATGCCGCACGGGCTGGAGGTTACCTTGGTGTTTTCCGGCACAATGAGGAGCAAAAGCCGTCTAAGTTGAGGCAAGCGGAACGCGAACCCCAACATCTCGATCGCTTGCAGGCCATGTTGGGGTTCGGCTGCGCCTCACCCCAACCTACGTTGCGCGAAATCACGGATTGCAGATCGTAGGCTGGAATGAAATCCCAGCATGGTCGTCCATAGTGATGCTGGGATTTCACGGCGCGCCTAGAACCGCCAGCTCACCTGTCCCCTGACGCCAGCATCCACTGCGTGCGCGGCGATTTGCGCATCATAGGAAATGCCAAGCGTCACGCGCTTGTTCACCGTCACGTCGATGCCCGCGTTCACCGCAAGCGCATTGCGCGCAATCGGCAACCCTTGCACGGCAAACGCATTGGCATCCGCAAACGACAAGGCGGTGCCCGTTTTCAGATCGCCCGACACGTGGCGCCAGCCCAGCGAGGCATGCGCAGTGAACGAATCGCCCTGGAACACGAAGTGCGTCGCCGCGCGCGTACCAAGCGTGGTATAGGTGACCGCATGCCGCGTGCCCTGCACGGCCAGCGCCATGATGCTGTCGCGCTCCTTGAACGAATCGGTGGCCAGCTTGACGTACGCCACTTGCGCGAACGGCTCCACGATCGCCTGCTTGAAGGAAAAGCGATAGGCCGCGTTACCGTAGAACTCCGCCGTGCGTGCCGCCGTGCTGCTGCGTGCGCTGTCGACAAAATCGGCCGTGGCCACGCGGCGGTTTGCCGTAATGCCGTGACGGGTGTAATCGCCACCGGCGCTCAACGTCAACGCATCGAACGAGGTGCCGGCGTACAGGCCGACATACACATCGTCGCTGGACAACGAAGAGCCGCGTTGCGCGACGCCGAGCGCCGTTTTCGTATAACCGCCGACGACGCCGATGCGGCTGTTTTCGCCTACAAGTACGTCCGCGCCGGCCAGCACGCCACCCGTGGTGCGGGACGAGGCGGCATTATTGCTGCTGCCGTCCTGGTGACCCCATGAGCCGACGGATTGTCCCCACCAGGTGATGCCGTTGGATTGCGTTTTCGCCGGCTGGCTGGATGCAGCGCCAATGCCATAGGCATCCAGATTCGCCTGCGCGAGGCGAGTGGTGACGGCATCGCGCACAATGCGCGAATTTTCCAGATACGTGCCTGGCGCGCTGGCGTAGATTTCGCCGGATAGTTGATCGGCGGCATTGCGCAGTTGGGCATCGTTCTGCAGATTGTCCAGCACGACGAACGGCGCGCTGCTGGACGGCATATTCTGCACCGCCATCAACACGGCCATTTGATTGGGCGTGCGTGCTGCCGTCGCAAACAAAGGTTGTGGAGGCGCCTGCGGTACAACGGGCGGCGCCGGCGTTGCAGGAGATGGAGAAGGCGTCGGTGATGGTGATGGCGAGGGTGTCGGTGATGGAGCCGGAGACGGCGTGGACGTATCCGCATACGACACATCCAGATAGACATGATTGCCGTCATACACCGGCACCACCTTCAACAACGAACTCAAGCCCGTATCGCCGACGATCGTGTAGTTGCCGCTGAGTCCTCCATTGGCAGTAAGCAAGGTGTAGCGACGAGTGCCCGAGAAAGCCGTGATCGAGGTGGCTGACGGCACCAGTTGGATGACGGCGCCGGGCTGCAAGATACCGCTGCCGCCCACCAGGATCTGGCTGGACACACCGGCCAGCCCCACATTCCATTGCGCTACGTACGTGGCACCGGCTGCCTGGTTGTAACGGCCGTTGACGGTGAGGATTTGATACGTACCGTTGGCGATGCCCGGTGCTACCGTGCCCGCCACCATCAGATCGCCACGCACGAGGCCGTTGCCGATCAACATGCCCGCATCGAGTACCGAGCCGACGGCACCCTGCAAGTTGAGCGTGGCTTGCGGGCTGACGCGGGTGGGACCGCTGTAGGCATTGTCGCCGGCCAGTGTTTCCTCGCCACCATCAATGGTCAGCCCTGCACCCTTGCCGGCACCGAGCCCACCATCGACGAGCTGGCCGCTAAACGTGCCGCTGGCTTGCGCCAGCACCAGCGTGTTGCCGCCCAAATAACCGGTGCCGCTGCCGGATAGCGATTTGATGCTGACGTTGCCGGCAGCGCGCGACATGTCGAACGTGCCATCGGCTTGCAGCGCCGACGATGCGCTGATGTCGACAGGACCTGCCAATCCGAGCCAGCCACCCTGCTCGACCACGGTGTTGCCAGTGTAGGTATTGGCGCCGCTCAAATTGGCGATGCCGCCATTCGCCACGGTGAACGCACCGGCGCCGGAGATCACGCCAGCGAGCCCGAGCGGCCCCATCGCCTGCGTCACCGTCACATCGGTAGTCAGCGGTGCATCGGTGACGTAGAACGGTGTGTAGGCGGTGGTTTGATTCTCGAGGTCGTACATCACCGCGTTGTTCAAGAAGAACGACATGCCATACAACGCGGTGCCGGATGGTGTCAGCGATGCCGCATTTCCCGTTCCCACGACATGGGTTGGATCGCCGCTGCTGTCGTTCGCGGTGGTGATGGAAACCGTCTTTGCACCGGACGCGGCACCGGTCGCCGAGAGTGTCAGCCCTCCGATTTCATTGCCGTTGGCATTGATGTGTCCTGCGGCGTTTTCACCGGCGATCAATCCGTTATCGTTGAGATAAACCCCGGCCGTGCCCGAATCGAGCAGCGTCTGCAACTTTGCCGTGTAGGCGCCGTTGTTCAACGTATAGGTGAAATACGTATCGAACTGCTGCGCGGCATGCGCGCCGGAAACGCCGAACGCGCTCTGGTACGTGCCTTGCTGCGTGCCGGGCACCCACGGCATCACGCTGAGAAATTGCGCTCGCAGCGCGGGCGTAAGACCGACGATGAAACACGCCTGCCCGCAACCGCCGGGCACACCAGGCTTGCCGTTGGCTTCCACGATGTAGCCGGTGGTGGTGAGCATGCCCGGCACGCCGCCGTTGTCGCCGGCATACAGAAAATCGCCCGCGCCGAACGTGCCGTAGAAATGCCCCTGCTCCGGCGCCGCACCCTGGTCGAGCGCCTGCTGCCAGGTGAGATCCTGATACATCGTCACCGGCTGGTTCGACGAGTTCATGCCGGTGGCGACCGGCACGCCTTGAATGTCGCCGCCCTGCACGTTCGGTGCGAAGTGATTGGACGTCATCAACCAGTCAAGCGCCGCGGCAACCGGCAAGCCTTGCGATGGCGCCGCGCTGAAAACCTGCTTGCCGGTATTGGCGTTGTAGAACTGCACGCTCGACGCGGTGGTGTTCTGTTGCCAATACCCTGTGGTTCCGTCGCCGTAATTGAACACGTATGGCGAACCTGTCGCCGCTGCGTTCCAGTTGGGAAACCACGACACCGCACCGCCGCCATTGCCAACGGCGATGTTGAACGAATCAGAACCTGTGTCGAACCGGTATTCCTGCGGCGTACCGCCGTTGACGCCGACGTTGATGCCGAGGCTGTAGTTGGGTGCACCGCCACTGTTCTGCTGCGGGATGAGATCCAGCGGGATGTCAGTGGCCGATGCGTTGCTGTGTCCCAGCAAGCACGCCAAGGCGCACCAGAGCGGTGTGTAGTTCAGCTTTTTCATGCGTGCCCCTGCGACGCAAAATGGAAATCATCTGCCCGGTGTATTGCTGGGCTAGATATTGAAAGTGCGAGTGGCAGCGACAGTGACTTGCCAGGAGTCCTCATTCGTCATTCCAGCGAAAGCTGGAATCCAGTTTGAATACGTTGTGCGAAGCACTCAAAACCTTATGTCGTGTGCTGCGCACGGCATGTTTAACTGGATTCCAGCGTTCGCTGGAATGACGGGTTGGGGTTCTACGGCGGCGAAAGAAATCTCAACTTCGGTTTGCGCCCCTACTTCGCCAACCCCGCAATCTCCGCATCACTCAAGGCCATGGAATAAAAACGGAAATCCTGGATGCGCCCATTGAAGGATGCGTGGCCTCCATCCCAGCCGAGCAGCCTTTTCTGATCGATCAACTGATGCGGCGACAACACAAACGAATCGTCGCTGCCCGCAAGCCGGCCATCGATATAGATCTTGGCCGTGCCGCCACGCAAGGTCACCGCAACGTGTACCCAGCGGCGGAACGGCAATGCCTCATCGGCTTCGACCGCCTGCTCGTCGTTGACACCCGAGCCGGTGATGGCAAAGCGCAGCCTGCCGCCATTGCGGCCCGCCAGCGGCGCAAGAAACATGCAACGACCGCCATCCAGTCCCATGAACAACAGGCAGGTATCCCAATGCAGCGGCGCATTGGCGAACGTCCACATCGACAGTGTGAAATCGGCGACGTCAGTAATCATTCCAGCCGGAAGCTGCACATACGATTGCTTGCCGTCGAACAAGAGTGCGGCGCTTCCCGTCGAGCGGCCCTCGCCCCAGCTTGCGCCGTTCATCAGCGTACCGTCACCGCGAACCCACTCGCCGTCGCTGGCGGTAACCCAACCGACGGCGGTATTTCCGCTGCCATCGGCAAGATCCATCAAGCAGCGCAATTCACCCGGCACGGCCACGCGTACCGGACGCGACACGAGGTTGGTGCCGTTGCTGGCCTGGATCTGGTAGTACCACACGCCTTGCGCAGGCATGTCGCTGAATGTGCGCGTTTCGCCCGCGGCGACGGAACCGATCACTTTGAACGGACCATTCACGCTGCTGCCGCGCTTGACCAGATAGGACGACGTACCCTTGCCGCCCCACCACGAAAGCGTCACCTTGCCTTCGCTGCAAAACCCCGACACGCCGAACGGCGCGCGCAACGGTCCGGCGTAATCGTCCCGCCGGCTCCAGAGCGTGGAGTACACGACGTCGTCGCCGCCATAGGTGTTTCTCATCTCGCTGTCATGCACCATTTGCGCGATGTAAGGCGCGTCGATGCCCATGCGGTTGACGTAATGGTTGTAGAGCGTTTCCCAGCAACAACGCAGCGAGGGACCGGCCTGGTTGGCCGCGGCATAGAACATGCCGATCGGACTGGACTGGCGCGCAAACGGCATCACGTATTGCTTGCCGTTCTTGTCCAGCACATTGGACTTTGCCACGTATTCCGCACCGGCGAGGAAGCGGTTGTTGAACGCGGAGTACAGGTCGTCGCCCTGCTTCCAGGCCATCTCGAGGAAGTCGCCGCCCAGCGACATGCCAAGCGTGGAATGGCCCTGGTCGCGCCCGCTTTCCTGCCATTGGCCGAGGTAACCCGGATGCATGAAATACACGCTATTCATCGCCATGCCATTGCCGAACTGCGTGTGTACGTCACCGTGATTGTTGCCGGTGTAATAGTCGATCGCCTGCCGATACAGGTCGATGTCGTCGCAAAACACGCCAATGGCCAGCGTGCCGGCCAGCGCCGCGTAATCCCAGTTGGCGAAGCTCCATAGACCGCCGTCGGTCAGGTGTCCGTGCAACCCCTTGGAAATCGGCGCCACGAATACATTGCGCAGCATGTCCTGGAAGCGCGCCACGCCCGCCGTCGACCAGCCACTGTAGGTGCGCATGATTTCCGCAGCATTGGCAAATTGGTGACCTTGCATGCCGCACATCAGGTAGCCCGTGTGATCGTCGTGCGCGGTGGAACCTGGCGGAACGGTCCCAATGAACTTCAGGGTTGATGACCACGCATCGAGTGTTTCCACCGCCAATTTGGCGTAAGCCTCCTCACCGGAAATCTTCCAGCGCAAGGCGCAGCAAAATGCCCGTTCGATGTCCCTGATCAGGGCCCACTTCGTTCCGTCCTGGCGATAGCAGGCAGGCTGGGGATTGGGCTTGGCCGTCAAGGCCGTGTCATTGGAGGCACACAACGTCTGCCACCACTTGGTCCATGGCTGTTCGCCGTTCTTGATCTTGTTGCGGATGCGCGTGAAATCATCCTCGTTAACCAGCAGCCCCGGATGGGTGAAACGCCCGGTGATGAGCGGACTGCCCGCAGGCGCAGAACCCGATGGCGGCAGACTTCTGGCCCTGCCTTCGCCGACACCGAGCCCGAGCAACAACGCGCCCGCACCCAGGCCCGTGATGAAGCGTCGCCGCGAACTGTCTTCGATGCTGCTGAAGGCTTCAGCATCATATTGTGGATCGAACATGGGATGGTTCGTCTGCTTCATAAATGTGCACCTTGATCGCCAACAGGTTCGCTACCCATGGCTGGATGGAAGACATGCAACGGAATGGGATGGAATCGATACAGCAAGCTCATCAACGGCGCGCCTCGCATTGTTCGATGCGAGGCGCTACGTATGAATCACACGACACTTTTGCAGCGCGGCTATGCCGCGACGATGACGATCACTAAAAGGCGATCAGGAGCCCATCAAAGTTGGGCGCATCATGCTTAAACCGGTGGCCGCTGCGCATGTTCAATCAGGACAACTCCATGTCATTTGAGGCCACGCGATCATTCTTGAGAAGCAGCATGTGTTTTGTTGACGCGGCATTTGTGAAGCGAAACGGCGAGCGATGAATATTTGGCCTGTCCAGATATCCGAATCGATATCGATAGCAACGCACATCGGCGCCAGAACTGCGAAGTGCATCGCGAAATAATCGCACTGACGTCATTTGCGCGAATGCAGCAACACGCAATGCTCACATTTCGCCACGAAATTGCTGCTGCGCAACTTCAATTTTCGCAAGTGGCTGTTGCGTTCTTCGCAATGCCACATCTGACAACTGGGGATAGAGTGCTGCGCCAGGAGCGAGGCAGTGCATATAGCGATGCTCCTTGGCGGGAATTCTCAGTCAACGAAATCTCTCCGACTGTCATTCCAGCGAAGCTGGAATCCAGTGCCTTTGAGAACGCAAAAGTCGCTGGATTCCAGCTTTCGCTGGAATGACGGAAATGGGGATTCCCGCGAGTCAACGTCAAACGAAGTTCGATTCACACAAGCAACTTGTTTTGGTCACGCAACAACGGCGCGATGCATCGCCTTCCTGCAGTGATGCGCTGATGGACCAGCGGCGGCGATACACCGCAACGAATCCAAGATGCAAAACCTGGAGGGGAACATGAAGACACGCTTGCAGCGGGCCATTGCCCGTGGATTGATCTGCAGCACATTGGCCGCGCTTTCGCTGTCACCTGTCGCGGCGTTTGCGCAAGGCACACCGTCCTACACCTGGAACAACGTGCGCATCGTGGCCGGCGGTTACGTCGACGGCATCCTCGCGCATCCCAAACAGCAGGGGCTGTTCTACGCGCGCACCGACGTGGGCGGTGCCTATCGCTACAACGCCACCACCGCGCAGTGGGTGCCATTGACCGACTGGGTGCCGCCGGCCGATGGGCAATGGACAGGCATCGAGAGCATGGCTGTCGATCCCAACAACACCAACATGCTTTACCTGGTTGGCGGCTTGTACACGCAATCGTGGGGCGCCAACGGCGCGATCCTGGTGTCGTCCGACCAGGGCGCGCATTTCACCGCGCATCCGCTCAGCTTCAAGGTCGGCGGCAATATGGATGGACGCAACGTGGGCGAACGTTTGCAGGTGGATCCGAACAAGGGCTCGATCCTGTTTTACGGCACGCGCAACGATGCCGATCAAGCCAGCACCAACGGTTTGTGGACCAGCACCGACAGCGGCAGCACCTGGGCGCGCGTGAGCGGCTTCAATGCACTCTCCAGCGATGGCACCGGCGCGGGCGTGGCGTTCATCGCGTTCTATCAACCATCGAGCGGTGCCGGCTCGCCGACCAAAACTATTTTTGCCGGGGTATCCACCAGCACGGCGGCATCGTCGCTCTACAAGAGCACGGACGGCGGCGTGACGTGGGCGCCAGTCTCCGGCGGCCCTGCCACCGGCATGATGCCGCAGCGTGGCCTGATCGGACCGGACGGCAATCTCTACATCACCTACGGCAATGCGATCGGTCCTGGCGGGATGACCGCTGGCCAGGTTTGGAAATACAACATTGGCCTCAACACCTGGCAGAACATCACGCCGACCGATCCATACAACTATCCCTCCGGTTACAGCGGCCTCGCGCTCGATCCGGAAAAGCCGGGCACGCTGGTGGTGATGACGATGGATCACTGGTGGCCCAGCGACACCATGTATCGCAGCACCAATGGCGGTTCCAGCTGGACGGACGTAGGCGCGAATGCGGTACGCGATGCAAGTATGTCGCCGTGGATCGTGCCGCCAGGGCAGACGCAAGCGGGTTTCGGCAACTGGGGCGAAGTGGCGATCGATCCGTTCAATTCGGCGCACGCCATGTACGGTACGGGCGGCGGCATCTGGGCGACGTCTGATCTCACTTCCGCCGATGCGGGACAAGCCACGCACTGGACCGTAGGCGCCAGCGGCATCGAGGAAACGGCGGTGATCACGTTGTTGTCGCCCACCGCCGGTCCGCCGTTGATCAGCGGTCTCGGCGACGTTTGCGGATTCGTGCACACCAGCCTTACGGCTGTTCCGCAATCGCAACCCAACAATCCCACTTGCGGCGACAGCATCGGCACTGGGTTGGATTTCGCCAAGAGCTCGCCCTCGACGATCGTGCGCATTCTGCAGCACGGCAACAGCACCCTCACCTCATACGGCTCCATTTCGTATGACGGCGGCTCCACCTGGACGGGCTTTGCCAACCAGGCAGGTTCCACCAATGGCGGCGGCACCGTGGCGATTTCCGCCGATGGCGGCACCATCGTGTGGGCGCCCTCCGATGTGGCACCGGTGGCCTCCACCGATCACGGCAGCAGCTGGAAGACGCTCACGTATCCTTCCAGCAGCGGCACCGCCAACCTGCCGACCGGTGCGCAAGTGATGTCCGATGGATCCAACGGCAATCTGTTCTATGCCTGGAATCAGGCCACCGGCACGTTCTTCAGCAGCTCGGACAAGGGCGTCACCTGGTACGCATCGACCACTTCCGGCTTGCCAGTGTTGGCTTCGTGGCAAAGCAGCCAGGCCTCGACGGTGACGGGCGTGCAAGGCGATATCTGGCTCGCGACACCCAATGGTTTGTATCGCAGCCAGAGTTCGGGCTGGAGCTGGAGCCAGTTCGACGCATCGGCCATCAGCGCCGCGACGTCGATCGGATTCGGCAAGGCGGCGGCCGGCAAATACTATCCAACGATCTACCTTGCCGGCACGGTCAACGGCGTCACCGGCCTGTTCCGTTCCACCGACACCGGTGCGACCTGGGTGCAGATCAACGATGCGCAACATCAGTGGGGCGGCATCACGCACGTGGTGGGCGATCCACGCACGTTCGGCACGGTGTATCTGGGTACCAGTGCTGCGCGCGGTGTCATTTACGGCACCTCGTCGAACTGACGGTTGACGTAGACGCAGGTCGGGGTGAGCGAATGCGAACCCCGACATTGCCGCGCTGGAGTGCCATGTTGGGGTTCGGCTGCGCCTCACCCCAACCTACGCGTCGTGGCGGTATTCGCGGTAATTGGATCGATCACATCGATGTGCACTCGCACAAGACATTCATGATTTTTGCGAGGACACATTACGAATTTGACCATCAACCGTCATGGCAGCTGGAACATTCCCTAAGCTTGCGGCGATCCATCACAGGGAAACATCATGCCGCTTTCTCGCCGATCCTTTCTCACTGGCATGGCGCTGGGACTTTCCTCGCCGTATTGGATGCCACGCACGCTGCGCGCGGCATCGAGCAGCGGCGGATCATTCCAGCCGAGTTGGGACTCGCTGCAAACCTATGCGGTGCCCGCATGGTTTCGCGATGCCAAGTTCGGCATCTGGGCGCACTGGACGGCGCAATGCGTGCCCGAACAAGGCGACTGGTACGCGCGCAACATGTACCTGCAGGGCGATCCCCAATACGAATATCACTGCCGCACGTATGGCCATCCATCCAAGTTCGGCTTCATGGAGATCGATCACCTGTGGAAAGCCGAGCATTGGGATCCCGATGCGCTGATGCGTTTGTACAAAGCGGCGGGCGCGAAGTATTTCGTATCGCTGGCTAATCATCACGACAACTTCGACAACTACGATTCCACGTACCACAACTGGAATTCGCTCAAGGTCGGGCCGCACAAGGACATCGTCGGCGGCTGGGCCAAGGCGGCGCGCGAGCACGGCTTGAAGTTCGGCGTCAGCAATCACTCCGCGCATGCATGGCACTGGTTCCAGCCGGCCTATGGCTATGACGGCGAAGGCCCGCTGGCCGGTGTCCGCTATGACGCGTACAAGCTCACCAAGGCGGACGGACGCGGCAAATGGTGGGAGGGGCTGGACCCGCAGGAACTGTATACCGGCCCGAACATCGTATTGCCGGATGGTATTCGCGGCGCCGCGGCGGTCAGGAAGTGGCATGAGCAACACGATGCGTTATGGGAAGAAAACCCGCCGCCGCACAATCCGCAGTTCGTAAAGCAATGGTTTCTGCGCTGCAAGGATCTGCTGGATAAATATCGTCCCGATCTTCTGTATTTCGACGACACCGGATTGCCGCTCGGTCAGGCTGGCCTGGATATCGCCGCCTACTACTACAACGCCAGCCGCCAATGGCATGGCGGACAGCTGGAAGCCGTGCTCAACTGCAAACGCCTCAAGCCGGAGCAACGTCATGCGCTGGTGGAAGACATCGAACGCGGTGTCAACGAAGAGATCGCCGCCCTGCCCTGGCAAACGGATACCTGCATCGGCGATTGGCATTACTCGCGCGCGCGCTTCGAAAACCACAGTTACAAGAGCGCGGCCACCGTCATCACGCGACTGTGCGACATCGTCTCCAAGAACGGCAACCTTTTGCTCAGCATTCCGCTGCGCGGCGACGGCACCATCGATTCGGATGAGCGCCAGGTGCTGGAGCAATTGGCCGCGTGGATGAGCGTCAACGGCGAAGCGATTTTCGGCACACGACCGTGGCGCGTGTACGGCGAGGGCCCGACCAAGGTCGCCGCCGGCATGTTCCAGGAAGACAAGACGCAAACCTTCACCGCGCAAGACATGCGCTTTACCACCAAGGGCGATGCGCTGTATGCCATTGCGCTGGGCCACCCTGCTTCACCACGCTTGACCGTGAAATCCTTGGCATCGAACGTGGCAGGAAGCGTGGAGCGCGTGGAAATGCTGGGCTCGACGGCGCCGCTGACATTCAAGCGCGATGCGCAAGGGTTGACGTTGGAGTTGCCACAAAATGTACCGGGCGAGCATGCGGTTGCGTTCAAGATCATGGGACGCGGCCTGACTGTTTCGTAACCCCACGGCCGTCATTCCCGCGAAAGCGGGAATCCATGGTGCTCTGATGCAAAAAGCAAAATGGATTCCCGCTTTCGCGGGAATGACGGCCAGAGGGCTGCTACATCAATACATTTGGCATTTGGCCTGAAGAGAACGAACCGCATGAAACACTGGCTAAAAAGCACGTTGCTGCTAACCATCCTGCTCGCCACGGCAAGCGCCGCCACCGCGCAGCAAGTCGCCCCCACACCACCCATGGGCTGGAACAGCTGGGACGCTTACGGCCTCACCATCAACGAAGCCGACTTCAAGGCCAACGCCACCGAACTGAAAAAGCTGCACGCTTACGGCTGGACGTACGCCGTGATCGATGAAGGCTGGTACATGGGCGATCCGTTCGGCGACAAGCTGGAGCATCGCGATTACGCACTGGATGCGCACGGCTTGTTGATTCCTTCGACCAAACGCTTCCCTTCCTCCGCCGATGGAAAAGGCTTCAAACCGATCGCCGATTGGGTGCATGCACAGGGCTTGAAGTTCGGCATCCACATCGTGCGCGGCATTCCCAAGCAGGCGGTGGAAGCGAATCTACCGATTGCCGATTCCAGCTTCCACGCAAAAGACGCCGCCGATACCGCCGATACCTGTCCGTGGGACGACGGCGACTACGGCATTGCCGACAACGCGGCAGGACAGGCTTATTACGATTCCATGCTTGCGTTATACGCACGCTGGGGCGTGGATTTCCTCAAGGTCGATTGCATTGCCGATCATCCCTATCGCATCAGCGAGATTCGCCAGATCGCGGCGGCGATCAAGAAAACCGGGCGGCCGATCGTGCTTAGCCTGTCACCCGGCCCGACGCAGCTTTCGCACGCTGCGGAAATTCGCCAGTACGGCCAGATGTGGCGCATTTCCAACGACGTGTGGGACGGCTGGACGTTTGTGCACCCAGACCCCAACTCCGACTTCCCGATGGGCGTGCGCGACATTTTCGATCGTTTGCCGCTGTGGGCAGGTCAGGCGCACGACGGCCGCTGGCCGGACGCCGACATGCTGCCGTTCGGCGAACTTGCACCACATCCCGGCTGGGGTGCACCGCGTCATTCACGCCTGACGCTGGATGAGGAACGCACGCAACTGACCCTGCTCGCCATCGCACGCGCGCCGCTGATTCTCGGCGCCAACCTCACCAAACTGGACGACGCCACACGCGCCTTGCTGACCAACAAGGATGTCATCGCGGTCGACCAGCACAGCCACGACAATCATCCGGTTGAACTTCTGCCTTCCGGTTTTGAAAACGCGCGCGTGTGGGTGGCCTCCGGCAAGACCGGTAAACGGTATGTGGCCGTGTTCAACCTGGACGACAAGCCGGCATCGTTGCAGGCGACGTGGGATCAGTTGGGCCTGCCCGCAGGCAAGCATGCGGCGCGCGAGTTGTGGAGTGGTCATCGCGTGGATGCATCGGAGCGCTTGCAGATCACGTTGCCTGCGCACGGTAGCGTGGTTTATTCCGTGAAATAGCAAGATTGTGTAGGTTGGGGTGAGGCGCAGCCGAACCCCAACGATCATGCGGCTCTGCGGCACCCGACATGATGAAAACCTCTCAAGAGCCGTCACTCCCGTGAATGCGCACTGCTGTCCGGGGAAAATTTCCAACATTTGCGAATGCGAAAATCGTGCTTGGAACCAGCCCCTCCCCCTGCTTGCAGGGAGAGGTCGGGAGGGGGTGAACACTTGCGGGAAAGCTTCCGGCAAGTACTCACCCCACCCCAACCCTCCCCTGCAAGCAGGGGAGGGAGCCGTTTGCGGTGAGCTCATGGGCCTCGCTTTGAATATGCTGTTTTCGAGTTGAGTAGCCATAGGCTGGGATGAAATCCCAGCATAACCATGCATGGCGATGCTGGGATTTCATCCCAGCCTACGTGAGCTAAGGCAGACACGTGTTTCACGACAACCGACGCGCAGACACAATCCACGCTTCCGTGGTCGCCAATACTTCATCCGTCTTTCCGCCAAACTGCGCATCCACCGTCAATCCGCCGTTGCGCAGCAGTTGCAGCGAAGGCGCATCGACCGTCGGCTCCACGGCAAGCACGCTATGGCGTACCGATTCAAACAGCGTCAGAAAATCATCATGGCGCAAGCGGTTCATATACATGTAGCGGTTGCCCGCGTAACGCGCCCACTGCGCATCCGAATACTGCAAGAAATTGATCGGCGAGATGCGCGTATCCGAATGCGAGAAGTGATCGGAATAGTCCACGCGATGCACGAACAAACCGGTATGGCGAATGATGCGATTGCCTTCATCGAGAATGGCAAGCAGCACGTCGCGCGGGATATGCTCAAACACGTTGAACGAGGTGTGGAAGTCGATCTCTTCAGCGCCAAGCCCCGTATGCGCCGCATCGCCCGGCGCGATATAGGTGATCTGGCAAAGATCGAGCAGGCGCTGCAGGTCAAAACTGTCCTGGCGCTCAAAATCAAGCAGCGCGTCGAAGCGCTTTCGATTCAATAACGGGCCGAACAACGCCTGCATATCGTCGGCATGATCGGCCATGTACTGCAGGCACTCTCTCGTCAACTCCGATTTCAGATAAGGATTGAGATCGATGGTGATGACGCGCTTGGCACCCATCAGCCAATAGGCCAGCGGCGTCATCGGCACACGCCCGGTCCCTACCTCGAAAAATGTTTTGTTGAAGGGGTCGCGGCCGAGCTTTTCGATCTGCCGCCAGGTTTCCACCGCCGCGCGTAGCCGCGCGGCCGGATTGATGTGGCGCAGTCCGCCGAAATGGCGCTGCAGCCAATAGTAAGTCGCGTAGGATGACCCCGCCGGTAATCGGGCGACCGCGTTCTGCAGCGTTGCTTTGGCCTTCCAATGCATGACAGGACTCCCGTGCCTGGCGCCGATCAGGAATGTGCTTTGGCCGCCGTGCCGTGCAGGCTGGTCAAGCCTCGCATCAGCGTGCGCCCGGGCGGCCCGAGACGATTGGTGATCATCGTCATCAATTGGCAGTCTTCATCGCTCCAATACCGCACGACGAAACTGGCCGGCGCAAAAATGGCCACGAAGATCAGACCACCGGCGATGAAGCCGAAGCGGCTGGGTATCACCGCCACGCTCAGCCACGCCACCGCCGTCGCCACCAACGCAGCGGCGAACAAGCGCGCCATCGGTGTCAGCGGCAAGCCACCGCCGGTGACTTTGCGTAGATAGAACATCGCCAGGCCCAGCTCCGCAAAGCGCGTGCAGGCATAGGTAATCATCGCGCCGGTGAGGCCGAAGAACGGCACGAGTGCGACACCGAACACCGCATTGACCATCAGCGCAAGCGACGAGATGCGCACGCGGTCATCCTGGCGGTCGACCACGATCTGGAACGCGCCGATGCTATTGCTGACCAAGAGCAATCCGGCAAGCACCAGCATGGCTTCGATGGCGGGGATGGCGCCGGTGTAACGGTTGCCGTACATCAACGTGACGATTTCGGGCGTGGTGACCAGGCCGACACCTGCAATCACCAGACCGGTGGCCCAGTAAAACCGCGCCGATTCGGTGAGCAGGCGCGCAGCTTGCTCCTTGCCGCTCTTGCCGAACGACTTGGCCATGTATGGCAGCAAGGTGGTGGTCAAACCCACCGAGAGCAGCTCGACGGCACCCCGCGTGAGCGTGGACGCGATGGCGAAGAAGCCGACGGCGGTGGACGTTGCGTACGTGTTGAGCAGGAATACTTCGATCGTGCTCGAACGCAGCGAAATCAACAGCACCAGCATCGCCGTCAGGCGCAGATGCCGCGACAGCCGCTTGCTGATGTCATCCGGAATCGGCCCGGCGGAGAATGGCCGGCAATAACGATCAAAGGCGAACCGGTTGATCAGATTCAACATCAGGCAGGCCACCGCGAACAGCGCGAAGAACGCCACCACGTCGGCATGCGCCACGGTCGCCGCGGTGATCAGCCCTACGTTGATCACCCCGGCAAGCACCGTTGCAATCGACACCGGCTCGAAGCTCTCCTGCCCTTTTTCGATCGCCACGAGCATGGCGTAGTTCGCTTTGGACACGACCGCAACGATCACCAGCGCGGTGATCGGCCATAACGATCCCCGCCATTCGACCGGACGGATAACCACGATCGCGGCGACAAACAACAACACGACGATAAACGAACTCACGTGCTGGTAGCGGCTCAACCGATGCGCGATATGCGAGGCCAGATCCGGCCGCCCTGCTCCATCCGCTTCAGCGATGAACTTGGTCGACGAGGTCGTCAGTGCGTGATTGCTGCAGGTCATCAACCAGCTGCACAGCCACACCGTAAACGCGTAACGGCCGAAATCCGCCGGCCCCAGCGTGCGCGCGATCCAGATGCTGACGACCAACCCCAATGCGTATTCGACATACGTGGCCGCGGAGACCAGGGTGACGCTGCGCAATACCGCCAGGCGTTGTTTCATGGCGTCATGGTTCCGGCGGTGGATGCGGATGCTTTCGCCGTTGCCGTTGCACCACTGCCGGGCGGCTGGCGAATCAGCCACGCGACGACACCGCTGCCGCGGTTGTTCCAGTTGAACCGGCGCAGCGGATCGGCCGATTTTGCGCAATCCACGTTGTAGGACGACTCGATTGCATCAAGCCGATGTTTCAAGGCTGCGCTTTGCTTGGGATCTTTCTCGAAGTAATACGCCGCGGCCACCGGCAAGGCGATCTCGACCGTATGGGCATCGCTGTACCAGCCGTCGGTATCTTCGATATGCGACAGCGCTTTGGTATCGGCGTGCGACGAGGACCAATACCATGCGATCTGCCCGTCCGGACCTGAGCACGGGTTGCGCCAGTCATGCTCGTAGTGCAGCAGGTTAGGCTTGATCCAGCCGTATTGCTCCAGATAACGGCCGAAGGCGGTGATCATGGTGGGTATGCGTGGGTCATCGGTCACCAGCCACGCGTGCCACAAACCGTCGATGATGTTTTCCGTCATCCAGGGCGAGCTGCCGCGCACGTCGGTGGATGGGTTCCAGGCATCGTCTTCGTGCACCAGCCAGCTGTTGCGCCAGGAACCGTCGTCGCCGAGACCATCGGGGTTATGGCGTTGATGCTCGTACAGCCATCCGATGCGATCGTCGACGCGTTGGAGATAACGGCGATCGCCAGTCAACTCGTAGGCGCTGACGGTTTCCAGCAAGCCCAGGCCGGTCATGCGCTCGGTGAAGTGCTGCGAAGGACTGGTATAAGGCCCGGGCCGGTTGCCCCAGCCGCCGTTTTCCCACAGCGTCATCATCTTGTCGACGGTTTCCGGATCGTGCTCGCTGTCATCACCGGTAAGCGCCAGTGCCAGCAGAATCGGTTCGACGTAAACGTACTTTACGTCGCATGGCTTGTCGTTGTACGTCCAGCCACCGGCGCAGAACGGGCTCATTGCCAGGCCATCGCGGCGGATGTATTTCATGTAGAAGTGATAACTGAGATCGGCCGCTTGCAGGTAATCGAAACGCCCGGTGCGGACATAGGCCTTGAACAGCGTGGAAGGCCGGTCGAACAACCATGCGGTGGCATCATTCACCGGCAACGGCCGCGCCCATTGGAACTGCGCCGCGACGTAACTGGCATAGGCTTCGTTGGGCTGCGCCGGCCACTGCGGGCCGGCAATCAGCGATTGGCATAGCCACTCGGGGGTGAGCGTTGCCAAAGCAGTTGCCACCTTCAAACCTTGCACGTCGGCAACCAGTCCTTTTGCATACGGCCACGCGGGCAGCTCGCGCTGGCGTGGCTTGCCGATGGAGAAATAGAACGTCTGCGTATCACCGCCAAGATGCGCATGGAATTGCGCGCGAACCGCACGCACGCTGCCATCCTTGGCGTACCACAGCAAAACGGTCTGCACGGCCGCAGGCACTTCCGCGCCGCTTTCATCCAGAATGCGCAGCAACCGTGGATCGCGCAGCATACCCGGCGGAAATGGGATGCCGGCCGACACCAGCACCTCCGCGTCCTTGCCGGCATTGCGATGCACGACCAAGCGTTGATCCGGCGTGGTATCCGCAGGTGCTTCAGGGCGTGAACCTGCCCATGCCGACATCGCGCCAGTCAAAAGAACGGCCACTGCGAACCACCTCATCATCAACATCAGGGCACCTCTATAAATTGCCGAGTGCTCGTCTGACGGCTTGGCAAGTCCGTATAACTTGATGCTCGCCATGATGCGCCCCCTCCCCTGCGGCAGTAGGGGAGGGCTGGGGTGGGGTTGCTTTGGCTTGAGCGTGCGGCTGAATTTCCCGAGAAAAACATAGCGTGGCGACGTTCGACTCCCGCAGCTCGCTGCGCTCGCACCCCACCCCAACCCTCCCCTGCAAGCAGGGGAGGGAGTGTTTTTTCGCGATGACTCATATGTCTGCTTCGCTGCGAAGCAATTTATCGAAGCACCCATCAGCCGGCCTGCACGCATTCAGGCCACCGACGACAGCGGCACGCGCTTGTACAAAAGCTGCCGCTCCCAGCGCAGCGCGGTTTCGACGATGAAATCCAGATCGTCGTAATGCGGCTGCCAGTCCAGCACATGCTTCAGGCGATCGCTGCAGGCGATCAACATGGGTATGTCGCCGGGACGGCGCGGCAGTTCGATCACGTTGAGCGGTTTGCCGCCGACCCTGGCGACGGCGTTGATGACCTCGCGCACGCTGTAGCCATGGCCGTAGCCGCAGTTCAAGGTGAGCGACGCGCCGCCGCAGCGAAGATGATCGAGCGCACACAGATGCGCCGCGGCCAGATCGTCGACATGAATGTAGTCACGGATACCGGTGCCGTCCGGCGTGTCGTAGTCGGTGCCGAAAATCGACAGGCTGTCGCGAATGCCCACGGCGTGCTCGCAGCACACCTTGATCAGCAGCGTCGCGTTGGGCGTGGAATGGCCGATGCGGCCGGCCGGATCGCAGCCGGCGACGTTGAAGTAGCGAAGTATCACGTGCCGCATCGCACCGGCGGCGCTGTGATCGCGCAACATGGTTTCGGACATCAGCTTGGATGTGCCGTACGGGTTGAACGGCCGGGTTGGCGTGTCTTCGTCGGCGATGCCGTTGGCGGTTTCGCCATAGACCGCCGCCGTCGATGAAAAGATGAATTTGTCGATGCCCGCGTCCGCGCAGCACGCCAGCAGGTTGCGCGTGTTGCAGGTGTTGTTGCCGTAATACTTGAGCGGATCGCACACCGATTCCGGCACGATGGTATGCGCGGCGAAGTGCATGACGGCATCGAACCGGTGCGCGTGCATGACATGGCTCACCAGGCCCGGATCGCCGACGTTGCCGATCACCAGTTCCGCGCCGCGCACGGCTTCGCGAAAACCGGTGCTGAGGTTGTCGATCACTACCACGCGCTCGCCCCGCGTCACCAACTGCTGGACGACGTGGCTGCCGATATAGCCGGCGCCGCCGGTAACCAGGACTGTATTCATGGGGCACCACCCGCCGTGACGGGAAAATTGTCGGAAAGCCAGCGCTCGACGCTGTCCAGCAAGCGGTTGCGATCGCCGGTAAGGATGTAGGTGTGATCGGCTTCCTTGAGGAAGCGCGTCGAAACACCGGGACGGCTGACCACTCCGCCAAAACATTCGCGGAATTGGCGCGCGTGATTGAAATACCGGCTGATGCCGCCGCTATAGATCAGGCACAGCTTGAGGCCGCGATCGAGCATGCCGGCCAGGTCGTCGCGCACCACCGCCTGTGGCAACGGCGCCACGGTGAAAGCAGGTTCACCGCTGCCTTCGGCTGCCTGGCGACGGCGCGAAAGCATGCGTCGCCAACGCTTTGGATCCAGCAAGCGCGGCAAGTAATGGCGCACGTGATAACCGAGCGTGCGGTACGCGTAGCCATCGAGAAACACGGCGCCGGCCACGTTCGGATCACTGCACGCCACCATATGCGCGCTTTGCGAGCCGGAACACAGGCCGATCAGCACAAACCGCTTGCAAGCGGCTTGTTCGCCGAGCAGCTTCATCGCATCGCCGACATCCGCGCAGATCTGCTGCTTGCGCGTTTGCGATTCGCCACTGGCAGCGCTATCGCCAATGGTGGAAAGATCGAAACGCAAGGTGGGATAACCGTAGGCGTTCAAGCGGCGCGTCATCTCGACATGCAACCGGAACGGCCCGATGCGATGCACGAGGCCTGCGTTGAGCACGATCACGCCCACCGTGTGCGCGGCAGGCGACGACGGCCATCCCGCGATGCCGACCAGATGCCGCGCGCGCCCAAAACGGAAAGCTTGCTCCTGCATCACGCTGCCTCCTGCATGTGTTGAGTCACCGCCTGAATCAGCGTGTGCGAGAGAATCGCCACCTCGAGCCGGCGCGGGTCATGCCAGGGCGTCGCGGGCTGCACGGACCTGACGGCTGCGGCGTTGGCAAAGCTGCCCCAAGGCTGCGGCGCATCGGATGAAAGCGAGTCGAGCACCAAGGTGGGCACGGATGGGCGATCGATGCGCAACGCGGCAACCTGCTGGCGAAAGCGTTCGCTGATCGCAAAGCCGAGCCATTGCGCCGCGGCCTCGCTGGGGTCGCGCGGCACCATGAAACGCTTGCCATCCGCGCACAACGCCGATTGCATGGCATCGAGCTGCGCCGCGTACGCGCTGCCATCCAGTACCGGGTCCCATGCCACCACGCCCGCAAGGCGCGCTTGTTCCGCCGCCGCCAACGCTATGCTGCCACCCAGGCGCGCACCAAAGGCAAGCACGCGATCGGTGCCGGCACGCGCGCGCAATTCGTTGGCGGCCACGGCGGTGTCAGCCAGGCAACGCTGCCAATCCATCTCCACGCTGTCGCCGGCCGAATCGCCCGTGCCGTAGTAGTCGAAGCGCAACGCGGCCACTCCTGCGGCGGCCAACACCTGCGCCAATTGACGGTACAGGCGATGACAGCGGATCTGGTCCTGCCCCAGTGGCGGGCATAGCAATACCGCCTTGCGCGCGGGCCTGGGGCACGCATGAAACAAACCGAACAGTGCCTGTTCCGGCCCGAAGAAGAACGGTATTTCGCTTTCGTTGCGCGCGCTCATCGCTTGAATACCACGCTGAAAAAGATTTCGTTCTCGTGGTAGCTCTGATCGATCGCGTTGCTGCTGCGCAGCTGCCGGATATAGGAAACGTGCCAGCTCCAATGCGCCGTCCATTGGTGGCCAAGATCGAAGCCGTAGCGATAGGTCTTGTCGGTGCGCTGCAGCGACGTATATCTCAGCCGTTCCGCATTGACGAACGCGGCCAGCGACATGTTCGGTCGCAGGTGGTAATTGGCCTCGATCGTGCCGCCGCGGGTGGATTGGTTGAAAGTGGAGCTGTTGAGATACGAAAGCTTGTCGTAGGTCGGCGATACCGACAGCTGGAAACGCTCGGTATGGTAGGTGTAGGTCGCCTGCAGCGTTCGTTCGAGATAGACCTCCGAATCGATCACCAGGTTACCCGTGCTGATGCCGCCGCCGGGGTTGTAGAGAAAATCGGTCGGGCTCTCATCCAGCACGTTCACGACATGTTGCCCTGGCTGCAGAAACATGTCTTGCGCCGCATCGGAAAACTGGTAGGCGCCGGTGACGGACAAACTCTGATGCGGCGTGAATTGCCAGCTCAGGTTGATCCTCGCCAGCGGCTTGGATTCATTGCGCGCGTGATCGAAATCAATCTTCGACCAGCCCGCCAGCACGTCGGCGTTGAAGTACGCCAGCGTACTGGTGTAGCGGGCGTAGAGTTCGTCGCGCGTGTAATTGGGTGTGGCAATGGTGCTGTTGATGCCATTGACCAGGGTGGTGGCGGTGCTGTCGTTGAATCGCACTCGCTGCGTTTCGAGATTCAGTGACAGCGTGTCCGTCGGGTTGAGGTCGCGATACAGGCGGAACGCCGCCATGCCACGGTTTGAATTGAAATCTTTCACCTTCGAGGCGTAGCTATTGAGATAGTGCAGCTCGACCTGGCCGCGCATGGCGGTGCCGAATTGCAAATGCAAGGTCGGCCCCAGTGACACCACGTTGGTCTGCTGCCGGTTGTTCGGCGCATTGCTGGCCAGGGAATCGACCGGTTCGACACCGGCGTAGTCCTCCACCGTGAAATCCAGGCGCTTGGGCAGTACGGTCCAATTGGCCTGGCCGGCCAGTTCGGTCTGCGTCTGGTCGGCAAATTGGTGCCCCAGGTAATCGTCGTACTGGAACGTCCCGCTGACATTCGCCTGCAGGGTCGACCCTTGCTGCTGGTAATCGAAATTGAAGCCCGGGATGAAGACGTTCTGGCTGATGCGATGGGTGTCGCTCAACGTGATGTTGTCGCTGTGTTCGATGCTGCCGAAGATGGAGTAATTGAACTGCGCCGCCGCCGCCGCACCCGGCACGACGACGAGCGCTAGCGTCATGGCTCGAGCGAGCGTAGTGGATGCCGGCATGTTCCCTCCCCTCCGTCAATGTGTCGCGTTGAATCCCTTGCAACGTAAGTCGCTGGCCGTCTTACGCCGACTGGTTGAACACCACCCCTGCCAGCTTGCTGGGATCGAAATTGGCCACGGCCTGATTGACGGCCGCCGGCGTATCGCGCCCATAGCCCACGACCACCACCACGAAATCGGCCAGGTCGGACAAGATGCGTGCATCCGGCGAGCCGTTGACGGCCGGGCCATCGAGAAACAGATAACGATCGCTGTAACGGCAACGCAGCGAATCAAGCATCGCGCGCATGCGGAACGACGAGAAGAATTCGCCGCCGTTTTCGCGCGACGTTCCCGCCGGCACCAGGCGCAAGCGCGGAATGCCGGTCTGATAGATGACCGATTTGATGCCGCGGATGGGATGCTCAAGGTATTCGATCAAGCCGCCCTTTTCCGGCTCCACGCCCAATGCCTTGTGCTGGTTCGGATAGCGCAAATTGCAATCGATCAGCAGGCTGGTCTTGGCTTCGTCGAAGGCGAACGCCGCCGCCAGATTGCGCGCGACGAAGCTGCCACCCGAATGCGGACTCACCGAAACCACCAGCGTGATGAAGTTCTGCGGGCCCGCCAGCTCCAGCAGGCGCGTGCGGATGCCGCGAAACGCATCGGATTGGCGGCGTACCGAATCCTCGCGGTGAATCATCCGGCGCTGTTCCAACTGCGCGGGTACGAGTGCGCGGCCGGTTTCCGTCATCAACGCAATCGAATGCCCGGTAGAAGGCACGTCGTCGATATGGCGCACGCTGACGTCAGGCTTGTGATCGCGGCGGTTGGTAAACAGGTTTTCGTCGTGGGTACTCATGCTCACCCCTTGTGCCGGATCCAGAACAGAATCAGGTAAAACGCGGCAACGCCGACGCCAATCAACACCAGCATGGTGTTCTGCAAACGGTCGCGGCGGCGATCGCGCGGGGTTGGATAGAACGGAATCGTGGCCAACACGTTGGTGCCGAGCACACGCTCCAAGTGGTCGGCCGAGCGCACGCGGGGATCAAACCGCACCAACGCGAACAACAGGCCAAACGGGATGGCGAGCGACAACACCAAACCTGCCGCACCGAAATGTATGAAGCGCAGGCCCGACGGCACCAGCGGCACCACCGCGGGGTTCTGGATCAGGAACGTGAGGCCGCGTTGTTCGGCATCGAGATTCATCGATACGCGCGCGTTCTCGCGCCGCTTCAAGAGATCCTGATAGACGTCGCGGTTGACGTCGTAATCGCGCGTCAGTTCGGAGGTGACGTTTTCCGAACTGGAGATGCGCTTGCTGCGGTCCAGTTCCGTGGCAAGCATCGACTCGCTGGCCTGGATGCGCGCCTGGGCCGCGGCAGCGTCGCCTTCGGTGGCGGCCAGCTGGATCTTCAGTTGCTGATAGAGCGGATTCATCTGCACCGCGTTATCCAGCGGTATCGGTGTGCCGGCGGCGAGCGCGGCCTGCTTGCGCTGATCGGACTGGGCCATCTGCTGGCGCAGATCCTGGATCTGATGCCGCAGCCGGATCACATCGGGATATTGGTCGGTATAGGTGAGCAGCAGCTTGTCGAGCTGGCTCTGCAAATCGGCCAGCTGCACGTCGTAGATGCCTTGCGTGGTGTGCACGGCATTGACTTCCGACTCGCCGGACAGCTGCGCTTGCAAGGCCGCTGCCTGCGAGCGCTTTTCGGTCAGCTCCAGCTGCGTGTTCTCGATCTGCGTACGCAGCTGGCTGATGCGCGAATTGGTATCGGCATCGCTGCCCGGCCGCGCATCCACGTTGGATTCGCGATAGGCCTTGAGCTTGTCCTCGGCATCGGTCAGCTTGCGCCGATAGGTTTCGACCTGGCTGTTGATGAACTCGTAGGCATCGCGGCTTTCGCGTTGTTTGGACGCCAGGCTTTCGCTGATGAAAAGATGCGCGAACGCTTGCGTCACCACGAACGCTCGCCGTGGTTCGGAATCGGTGTAACTGATGGTGATGAGGTTGCCGTGCGAGGTCTGCACCTTGGTGCGCCCGCGAATGCCCTCCAGGATGAGATCGCGCTGGATCGGCGTGGGATGCGTGGCGGTCCAGCCGCCGACCTCCAGAATCTGATCGAGTACTTTGCGGCTGAAAATCACGTTCTGCGCAATGCCCGCCCGGTTGGCATTGGCCGTGGCCGAGGCCGCACCTTCCATCAGCGGCGTGATGATGTTGCTTTCCTGCGCCAGGATGGTGGTGGAAGCCTCGTATTTTTTCGGCCAGAACACGCCGACGACCAAGGCCGCGATCGCAATCACGGCAAACGCTATGCCCAAAGCCATGCGGCGTCGCCGCGCCTCGTTGATCAGCGCCGGCAACATGCCGCCTAAAGGTGCAAGTTCTCCCCCCATGACATCCCCTTCCCTTTCGCTATCCCTAAAGTTGTTGCATGCGCTCCATGCCGATGGAGCGCACGATCAGAACGCGCGTTGCGGCACCGTGATCACATCCCCCGGCTGCACCGGATAGTTGTTGGCCAGATCACCCTTCTGCAGGATCTTTTCCAGATGCACCGCGTACGAGACGGGACTGCCGCCTTCGCCTTTGCGGTACAGCTCGGTGCGGTCGGGTGCCGCAAATTCAGTAATGCCGCCAGCCGCCAGCACCGCATCGAGCACGGTCATACCCTGGCGATATGGAATGGAAATCGGGCTGCGCACCGCGCCGGTAACCCGTACCCGTGACAGGTATTCGTTGCTGCGCAAGGCAATCAGAATGACGGCAACCTGCGGATCGCGGATATACGACTGCAGCTTGTCCTTGATTTCGGCGGATACTTGGTCCGGCGTCCGTCCGCCGGCGACCACGTCGCCGATCAGCGGCACGGTAATGCGCCCGTCTGGCCGTACCGGGACGCTCACGCTGAGGTCCGGGTTATGCCAGACGGTGATTTGTAACTGGTCGTCCACACCAATGTGGTACGTGGTGACAGCCTGGGCCTCCGCATCCAGCTTCGGCGGCGCGCTGCCCCCCCCCGTGGTGGCACAGGCGGCGAGCAACAGTGGCAGGCACAACGCGAAACAACGACTGAGGCTCTTCATAAGCACTCTCTGCCGGTGGTTGGAAAAGTGAAAGTGTGACCCCCGTCTCATTATATGCTCTTGACAAACCATTGACGCAAGGGGTGCAAGGGCGAAGCCGTGGGGAGAATTTCCTGGTGCAATTGGAAAACTGGCACGTTTTTTGACCCGCCCGCCGCCATGCAAAGCCGCGTAGGGTGGGGTGAGCGGTACGCGAACCCCAACATCCCCGATATGCGGTGGCCCGTCATAGCGAAATCTCCTGCGGCCGTCATTCCCGCAAAAGCGGGACGGCCGTGAGGCAACATATGTCTTCCAGAGCGGCCCTCGTCATCGTGCAAAACGAGAGAAGGAACAAGAACACTGATGGATCTGCTTGAGCACCTGCTTTATCCGATCTATCAAACGGCCATCCTCGTCGCCGTGGGATTGGTTTTTTTATGCCGGCAACGCTATCGCCCTGCCCTGGTGCTGCTGGCATTGGGTGCATGCTGGCTATGGCTGTGCGCCACTCCCGCCGTGGCCATGCGCTTGCGCGACGCGCTGGAACACCGCTATCCCCAGCGCGATGCATCCAGTTATGCAAAAGCCGATGCGATCGTGATCCTGGGCGGCGGTGCGTTGCCGCCATCCAGTTCGGATGGAGATGCGGACGATGCATACAGCCTCGCTACGCGCATCGGCTTCGGCTTGCAGTTGTTCCGCGATGCACGCGCTAGCGTCGTGCTGGTTTCCGGCAGCGATCAGGCCCAGCGCATGGCGCGCAGGCTGCTGCAACAGGGCGTGCCGCCCAACGCGTTGCAGACCGAGTGCGCAAGCAGAAATACCCATGAGAATGCAGCGTTTTCAGCCGCGATGCTCAAGCACGCAAAGCTGTCGCGCATCTTGCTGGTGACGTCCGGCTTTCATATGCCGCGCGCTGCGGCCGCGTTCGCCCATCAGGGCTTGGACGTGATTCCCGCGCCGGCCTACGACCCGGCTTATCCATCCTGGCAGGCGCATCCCTGGTGGCCACGATGTTCCGCTTTACATCTGAGCGGCCACTGCCTGCGCGAATTTGCCGGCTTGTGGTGGTATCGGTTGCGCGGCTGGGCATAGGTTTTCAGCCGCCTCAGATCCAATACTCGTCATTCCGGCGAAAGCCGGAATCCGGTTAAAACTGACGTGCGCAGCACACGACGTAAGGGTTTTGCGTGCTTCGCAGAACGTACTTCACTGGATTCCGGCTTTCGCCGGAATGACGAGCAAGAGTTTCTGGCGATGAAAACATCCTTAAGTTCGGATCATTGTTTCCAACGGGAGAGGGTTCATCAACGAAACATCGTCGCGAGTTTTCACGTGCCGATGCTGGGATTTCATCCCTGCCTACGTGTTCGATTCACCGACGAACATTGCTACGACACCGGATACAGTGGGGTTCAAGGCCAGCGCAATGGTTGCTTCCTTGTGATCTGTCTCCAACTGCATCAGACGTAATGAAGCGGGATGATCGAGCACAGGTTCATGCTGCTCCAGGCATACATCGATCGCGTGCAGATTATCGTTGAGCCCTTCGCCGGTCGCTTTGAGAATGGCTTCCTTGCGCGTCCAGCAGCGTTTGAACAATGCCAGGCCATGCTCCTCGGTTGCCCGCTCGATGCAGCGGCACTCAGTCGGGTGAGCAATGGTAGTTAGCAGATCGCGATAGTTTTTCAGGCGCGCGAACGTCTCGACGTCGATGCCGATCGAATTGTCGTGGCTGACCGCGCAAGCAACCCAGCGTCCGGAATGCGACAGGTTATAAGCCGGCGCGCCCGGCAGATAAGGCTTGCCATGCGGGCCGATCGAAAAACGGCATGGCGTCGACTCGCCACGCGCGCGAACCAGGTGATGAACCAGATTGCGCCCCAATACAAAGTTGTGGCGGTCGGCGGCTTGGCGATAACGCGCCGCGCGCTGGCGATCTTCTTCGGTCAATACACGCTCGTCGGCGAACGCTTCCATGCCACGCAAGATCGCGACAAAGGCATGGCCTTGTGCGAGTGCGTTGTCGCAGGCATCCCGCGCATCTCGCCACAGCGCCGCAGATGTGGCTTCAATAATGATGCGCCGGCATGCGTGGCCGGATTCATGCGCATCGCCCTGCGCGATAGCAACTGGATCATTCATGCGCTTGCCAAGCCATCCCCATCAGCCCGGAAAGATCGTGCTGCAGGTGGCGCACGTCTCGCAACTACAAATGGAACACATAAGGCGAAACACACTACGTGCGCACATGGGAACGACGGTGTAGACATGATTTTCACGTTTAACTCGGCCGATGACCGGCGGCTTTTTGCGCCGCAGCGTGACATATCGTGGCTTCGGCGTATTAATTTGCAGCACAAATATTAGATCGATCCAAATAATAGGGTAATTCAGGCACCTCGTTGTCGCGAATGACCTGAATAATTTGGACAAGGGTGGAAAGAAAGCTACCAACGCACGCGTCAGGGCGACGCAGAAGTGTGGCTGCTTCCCGCCGAACAGGTCGAGGGAGTTGCAAGCCGCGCATGAAACCAGAAGTCGTCCGCATGGCTGTTACGGCAAGCCCGCGCAATGCGCGTGCCGCCGCATTTGACACGCATCTGTTGCGCTCCGGCTTGGCCGGGGCATGCGGTCACGCGCCGCTTTCGCAACACAGCCGAGCGCGCGCAGCGCTGCATTCGAGGTCTTGAAACATTCACGCCGGCTACTCGGAGAGTCGCCTGCTGTCGATTTTTTAGATCGATCCAGTTGAGAGGGAGGCAACAAAGCAGAGACACGCATACGCAGTACGTGATCCACGGGGGATGACCGCGCCGACCTCAGAAGCGCGCAAACCAGAAAGGGGAAATTCGGAATGATTTATCTGCCGCACGTGTTTACACGCAAGCCGTTGTACACCGCACTCGCCTTGGCTACTTTGTCGCTGGGCGCGGGTTTGGGGATACCCACCATTGCCTTTGCCGCGCAAACATCGTCGTCGCCGGCCACCGACACGACCGCATCGCCACAGGCACAAACAACCGATAACACCAAGGCCAAGCAAGCCGCCACTGCTACCGAAAAGGCGGAGGGCAAGACCAGCCCCACTACCCTGCAGACCGTCGTCGTATCGAGCTTCCGCCAGTCGATCGACCAGAACCTGCAGGACAAACGCGATTCCAACTCGATCGTCGAAGTGATCAACGCGCAGAACATCGCGCAGTTTCCCGCCAAGAACATTGCCGACGCCCTGGCGCACGTGCCCGGCGTGGTCATCACGCGTGAGTCCGGTGAAGGCAAGACCGTCAGCATTCGCGGCTTGGCGCCGGAACTCACGCTGACCGAATTGAACGGCAATTACGTGGCCTCGGCCGATACTTCGGCCGGTCTGTCGCGTTCGTTCAACTACACGCTGATACCGGCCAACATGTTTTCGGAGATCAAGCTGTACAAGAGTCTGGAGGCGCGCCTGGACGAAGGCGGCATCGGCGGCAACGTGGACCTGCACACGCGCCGTCCGCTGGAAATGAAAGCCAATGACGGTTTCATCTCCCTCAATGGCGCGGGCTCCGACAACAGCGCCAGGAAAGACCCGCAGGCCTCGGCGCTGTACTCGTGGAAGAACAAGGATGAAACCTTCGGCGTGCTCGTCGGTGGCTCTTATCTGAAGCGCCGCGACGTCGATTACATGGCCAATGGTTCGAGCTGGCACTGGTGGGCCAACAACTGTACCGACTTCTCAAAGTGCACCGAGCCGCCGTTGGACGTCCATCATCAACAATACGGCGCCGACGTGGCGCCCAATCTTGCGCTGTGGCCCGGCGGCGGGGTTACCGACCAGGCCGGCAACGTGTATTCGGGTTACTGGATGCCGCAGCAGTTCGCCACCAGCCGCAACCAGTTGGACCTCAAGTCCACCAGCGTGCAGGCGACGATGCAGTTCAAGCCCACCGATCATTTCCTGCTGACGGGCAACTACTTCCGCTTCCAGCGTGATCAGACGCAGATCACCAACACGCTGGAGATTCCCGAGTGGGGCTTGCCCACCAGTAGCTACGCGGATCAGCAAGGCAGATTGCTCGCACCCAATGGTTTAACGTTCGACCCGTCGCACACGGTTGTCACCGGTGCGAACTACGTGCTTCCGCCCGCGGGCGTGGGCTGCAACTCGCAGACCAATCCCGTTACCGGTGCGCAGCGGCAGGCGGTGGATGTCTGCTCTACCGAGATACCGTGGCTCAACGGCAACTACTCGGTGGAAAGAGCCACCTCGCAAACCGTCAACCTCGAAGGCGAATGGGATAGCGGCGGCAACCTCAGCGGCACGTTCAACGTCGGCCGCACCTGGGCCACAGGCGGTCCGTCGGTGGAGCTGGGCATGGCCGCCAAGCCGCGCAATTTCGTCAACGGCCAATGGGTGGATGGCAGCAATGGCGCCGCGTGGACGTTGAATGGCAAGCCGACCATCTCGGCCACGCCGAACGTGCTGCAAAACATGCTCTCTGGTGCAGGCCAGGTGGACCTTGGCTCGACCGGTTCGAACATGGTCAATACCAGCACCTCGCAGAACTTCGCGCAGGCGGATTTCACCTGGGCCTTTGACGACAGCTGGATGCAATCACTGCAATTCGGCATCAAGTATCGCGATAACCGTGCCGAACAGCAGAGCAATGAATTGCGCTGGTACTGCAAGGGCACCGAGTTGCAATTCCAGACCTGCGACCCGAATGCCGGCCAGCTGCCTGCGGGCTTCTTGCTGCCCTATATGCTCAATGGGCACACGGGGGCCTACAACGACAGCGTCTTCCCGGCGATCAACTTCCCGGCCTACTACAACTACCTCAACGCAACCTACGATCGCGTCGTCTACAACAAGCCGCAAGACACTTCGACCATCCGCGAGAAGATCTCGGCTGCCTACGTACAGGCGAACTTCGATACCGGCACGCTGCGCGGCAACGTAGGCTTGCGTTTTGTGAGCACGGGCCAGGACCTCACCGTCGCCGACGACATCACCACCAACAACGCGGTGTACTACCACGATGCGAACGGCAACATCCTGATCTGCCCGACCACCGGCAAGAACATCGCCGGCGGCCCGTGCGCGCCCGGCGATTTCCAATATCTGCCGCGCGAGCAATCGGTGATCGAAACGTTCTCCAACGCCAGCACCCGCAAGCACTACAACAAGCTTCTGCCCAGCTTCAACATCGCGTGGATGCTGCCGAACAACTTCGTGATACGTGCTGCCGGATCGCAGGCGATGGCCCGCGCCAACTACACCGATCTGGCCGAGCTGGGCAGCCTCACCAACAACACGCAGGCGTACTACAACGACCGCAAGCAGTTCGGCGCACCCTTGCCGGGCTGGTACGGCAGCGGCGCCAATCCGGATCTGAAGCCGTTCACGGCAACGCAGTTCGACGTGGCGGGCGAGTGGTATTACGCGCCTGAATCCGTGGTGGGTGTGGATCTGTTCGAAAAGAAGGTGAAGAACTTCGTCGTCCCGGTCACCGTCGACAACATCAACATCAACGTCGGCGGCACCCAGGAAACCTTCATGCAGTACAGCACCAACGCCAATGGCCGCTCGGGCACGTCCAAGGGCGTGGAGATCTACACGCAGCACACGTTCAAATCGGGCTTTGGCTACATCGCCAACTACACGCTCAACAAGACCAACGAAACCCCCGTTTCGCTCGGCGACACCCAGGTGGGCAAGTCGGAGCTGATCGGCAGCGCCAAGTTCGCGGCGAACGTGTCGTTGTTCTATGAAAAGAACGGACTCTTGCTGCGCCTCACCAACAACTGGACGGGCCGCACCATGCAGGGCTTGTCGTCGGGTCTGCCGATCTATACGGCGCCCTATCGCCAGCTCGATCTGAATGGTGATTACGAGTTCACCAAGCACTTCATGGTGACCGCGTCGATCATCAATCTCAATCACGCCACCGCTCGCCAATACCTGGGGGGCGATACCACGGCGCGGTTGTATCAGCTTGAGTATGCGGGGCGGCAGTACTACCTCGGTGTGACGTACAAGTTTGGCGATGGCGGTTGAAAGAGACGGACCACAGTTCCCTCCCCTGCTTACAGGGGAGGGTTAGGGTGGGGTGCAGCGAGCAAAGCTCGCGTCCGGCAACGCCGGACTGAGCCCGGAGCAGGATTGAGCATCATCGCAAGCCTCACTTCACCCCACCCCAGCCCTCCCCTACTGCACGTAGGGGAGGGAGCAGTTCGCCGCAGCAAGAGGAATTCATGAACATTTTTCCTGTGCGCTTTGGTCATTGCCTTTCTGCTTTCACCGTCGCGTTAACTATCTTCGCACTCGGCAGCAACGCTGTAGGGCACACCCAGAACAGCAACGCGTTACCTTCCGCCGTCGACGAAGCCAACCCACTCGTCGGCACCGCACCGCTGGACAAGCAAGCACTGATCGGCAACGCGCCGCCGCCAGGCGAGCAGTTGTATCCCGGCATGACCTCCCCCGGCGCCGCCCTGCCGCAAAGCATGACGGAAGCCGCACCCGTCAACCTCAACGTCGATCTCAGCTATCCCACCGGTGTGGCCACGCCCTACTACTACGCCAACCCGACCATGTTCGGTTTCACCGGCGGTGGTGGTTCCACGTATGGTGGCCGCGGTGCGCCGGTGATCATGCCGGTGGTCGGCGACTGGACCATGCCGCCGAATTACACGCCGTCGTATTACGACAAGGCGAGCGAGAAGGCATCGCCCGGCTACTACGCGGTTGATCTCGCCACGTTCCATACACGCGTGGAACTGACGGCAACGCAGCGAACCAGCCTGATGCGTTTCACTTTTCCGGCGAGTCATCGCTCGAACGTCATCATCAACTTGCGACGTCCCGGTGGCGACGTGGAAGTGGTGGACGATCACACCATTCGCGGCGTGGCCACCGGCCGGCGCCCGCAAGACGACTCGGATGGTCCATGGTTCGTCGCCGAATTTTCGCGGCCGTTCGCCCACTTCGGCACCTTTCGCGCGGACCAGGATCATCCTGGCTTCGGCATCGGCGATCAGGATGTGCAGGCTGATCGCCGCACCATCTCCGGCAGCTACGCGGGCGCTTACGTTACGTTCGACACGCAAGCCGGCGAACAGGTGTTGATGAAAATCGCCCATGGTCACAGCGCCGAAGAAGCGGAACAACGACTGCATGCGGAAAATCCCGGCTGGGATTTCGCCCGCGTGCAAAACCAGGCGCGTGCGGATTGGGCCAAGCTGCTTGATCGCGTTGAAGTCACCGGCGGCACGCCGAAGCAGCGCATGCTGTTCTATTCCACGCTGTATCACTCCTTCGCCAGCCCACGATTGGTTGCGCGCAAAGGCGAACGGTTTACCGACGCGAACGGCAACGTGCAGGTCGCCAGCTACGATCGCTATGGCCCCGTGCCATTCTGGGATACCGGCCGCAACCAGATCACCTTGCTGATGTTGCTTGAACCCAAGGTGGTGCAGGACATCATGCGTTCCGAACTGGATCGTGCGCGCGAACGCGGCTACATGGATACATCGTTCCATGGCGATCATGCGGTGTTTCTCTACGATGGCGCATGGCAACGCGGCATCCCGTTCAACTATGCGGACGTCTATCCGTATCTGCGCAAGAACGCCACCGACCCCAATGGGCCACGCGGCTACCTGGCCGAATACATGAAGAACGGCTGGATCTCCGACATCATCCCGCCCGGCAATCCCAGCCCGCCCTATGCGGGCGGCAAGGCCGGCGTCGCTACCACGCTCGAATACGCGTGGGACGATCACGCGCTGGCCGATGTCGCCCGCCGCCTTGGCAAGACGGACGACGCTGAGATGTTTCTGCGCCGCGCCGCGAACTATCGCAACGTGTTCGATCCGTCCGTGGACTTCATGCGCGGCCGTACCGAGGATGGCAAATGGATTTCACCGTTCGACCCCGGTGAGCCCTACTACAACTTCATGATGAAGGAGGCCTCCGGCTGGTCCACGCTGTGGCTGGTGCCGCATGACGTGCAGGGCTTGATCGATCTTCTCGGCGGACGCGATGCCTTCAACGCCAAGCTCGATGCCTTCTTCTCCACGCCCTACCACGCCAAAGGCATCTGCCGCGATTGCACCGGTTTGATCGGTCAATACGTGCAAGGCAATCAGCCGGATCAACAGGCGGCCTACCTCTACGCATGGAGCGGCCAGCCATGGAAAACGCAAGCGTTGATACGCCGCATTCTCGACGAGCTATACGGCAGTGACGCCAGTGGCTACGGCTACCCCGGCATGGATGACCAGGGCTCCACCTCGTCGTGGTATGTGCTCAGCGCGATGGGTTTCTATCCCGTCGATCCATCCACACCCGACTACATCCTCGGTAGCCCGATCTTCGATCGCGTCCGCATTCACCTGGGCGATGGCAAGATCTTCGAGATCGTGGCGCGCAACAATTCCGCCAAGAACATGTATATCCAATCCGCCACGCTCAACGGCAAGCCATGGACCAAACCCTGGTTCAGCCAGGCGGACATCGCCAACGGCGGCAGCCTGGAGTTGACGATGGGGCCGCAGCCCAACAAAAGCTGGGGCGCGGATCCGCATGATGCGCCGCCTTCGATGTCGCCAGTTCGTCCGTAAGCAAAGCCCCTCTCCCGAAGGCAATGCTCCGAACTTAAGATTTTTCAATCGCCGGAAACTCTTGCTCGTCATTCCAGCGAAAGCTGGAATCCAGTACCTTTCAGCCTCAAAGTCGCTGGAATGACGAACCAAGGTTCACGGCAGTGGAAGAAATCTTAAGTTCGGAGCATGCCCCGGAGGGAGAGGGCTCGCCAACGAAGCACCTTCGTAAGTCTCCACCATCGGATGATGGCGCGACATTTTTGGCACATCGATAGCTAAGCACTAGCCTCGACATGCGCCCCCGTTGCCGTCTGCATCAACAACGCCGCCTTGGCCGCTTTCGCCGTGTGATGATTGCCGTCGTGGCTCCAGCCGGGCGGCATCACCAGGTACAGCAGCTTGTTGCGCAATCCTGGCGCCTGCCATACATCCCGCCCTAGCAGCCAGAATTCACCCAGGTAGGCATCGAGCACGCTGTAGGGTTTTACGGGCCGGGTGATGCCGTATTCAATGCGGGTATCTGCGTGCACTTCCATATACGTGCCGAAGACGCGATCCCAGATCGGCAGCAGGTTGCAGAAGTTGGTATCCATGTAGAGCACGTTGCTGGCGTGATGGACACGATGGTGCGACGGCGTCAGCACAACGCGATGGAACATGCCGAGCTTCCCTTCGCGCAGCACGTTCTCGCCGAGATGGATGAAACTGCCCCAGAAGCTGTCGATGATCATGATCAGAATCAGCAACGGAGGGCTCACGCCCAGCAGCATGCAGATACTCGTACGCACGAAGTCCGCGTAGGGTGCTTCGAGGAAAATGTGAGCGAAGTTCACCGACAGATTCATCGCCACGGGCGCATGGTGGGTGGAATGCAAACACCACAACAGGCGCACTTTGTGTGCCAGGAAGTGATACACGAAATGGGCCAGCTCCCATACCCCATAGCCATACAGCAGTCCGTACCAGGTCAGGCCAGCCTGGAACGGCGCAAAGCGATGGAACAAGCCGATGCACAGGCCAACCATGGCAATGGTGAGAAAGCTGCCGATAAAGCGGTTCAGCACCATCACCAGCAGCGGGACCTGGTAATCCTCACGCTTGACCTGGCGCAACACAACGCCACGCACGAGTTCGAATACCAATAACAGAGGGATGATGGGCGCGATCACCTTGCCGAACCCATCCACCGTGAACAGATTTGGTAGTTGCCGGACGCGAACATGTCCAGCAAAGGCCCCAGGCCAAAGAAATCATTCAGTTGATCGCGAATCCAGCCCAAGATATCCATGGCGGCCCTCCCCGGCAGCGCAATGCAGGGCAATTTGTCACGATCCAAATAAGGGTGCAAGTGAGCACGCTCGCGGTAGGTCGGAGTGAGCGGAACGCGCACCCCGACGCTTCGATGCCCCAGCCTACTTTTCGTTGGCGGCGGCGTGATATTTCTTGCGGATCGCCGCCAGGTCCACACGTGGTGGTGGTGTCTTCAAACCCATTCCGCTCATGGTGTCGGCGACGATTTGCGAGATTGCCAGATCGCGGAACCATTTATGGTTGGCCGGAATGACAAACCACGGCGCAATCTTGGTGCTCGTGCGCTCGATCGCTTCCCTATAAGCATCGATATATTTGGGCCAGAGCAAGCGCTCGGTGTAGTCGCTCTCGCTGATTTTCCATTGCCGCGCCGGATCGTCGAGCCGCCGCTTGAAACGCTCGAGTTGCTCCTCCGCGCTGATATGCAGATAGAACTTCAAAATGCGCGTGCCATGGGCGACCAGCATTTTCTCGAAATCATTGATGAGCTCGTAACGCTTGGACCATACCTTGCGCGGCACCGACTTGTGCACGCGCGCCACCAGCACGTCCTCGTAATGCGAGCGATTATAAATAACCACTTGCCCACACCCCGGCGCATGCTGATGAACCCGCCAGAGAAAATCATGGGCGTTCTCTTCTACGCTGGGTTGCTTGAAGCTGAAAACCCACGTTCCTTGCGGATCCATGCCGCTAAATAGATGCCGGATGACGCCATCCTTACCCGACGCATCCAGCCCCTGCAGCACGATAAGCAGCGACTGCCCGGCGTCAGCGTAAAGCAGCTCCTGCAGGCGCCTCATCTGCGCCAGTGATTCCGCAATCGCCAGCGCCGCTGTTTCCTGGGATTTATGCTTGCCTTTATAGGAAGGATCGATGCGATCGAGGTGCAGCTTCGCGCCGGGACGCACGATGAATTCTTCGCCGTAGGTCTTGCCCATATCCTCTCCCCTGTTCGCGTTGGCACGCATCACCCTACCCCAGTGTCTCCGTTATGGGCATGCCATGTTGGGGTTCGGCGGTGCCTCACCCCAACCCACATGCAATGGCGGCATTACGACTGCGATTGCGATGGCGGCTGCTGTGGCGATTGCGGTGCAGCTTGCGCCGGCGCGCCAGCAAAATCCACCACCAGCGTCACGCGGCGGTTGGCTTCCCCGCTATCGCCAGATTTGCCTTTCAGCACTTGGCGGTCGGCTTCTTTACCGTAACTGACAGTGCGGATCTGGTCGCCCGACATGCCGCCGGTGCTTACCAGGTAATCGCGCACTGCGTCCGCGCGCTTCAGGCCAAGCCGCTTGTTGTATGACTTGCTTCCCGCGGGATCGGCAAAACCCTCCACCGTGATCACGGCCTGCGGGTAGTTCTTGGACATGATCTTGGCGAAATCATCCAGCATCGGTTTGTCTTCATCGCGCAGCGACGAGCTGTTGAAGGCGAAGTGAGAAACCGCATCGACGCGGATGCGCCCATTCAGTTCGGCGATCTTCGCGTCGTATTGCGCGAAACGTTGCTGCATCTGTTGCGTCAGGCCGTCAATTTCCTGCTGCTGCTTCTGTTGATTGGAACGCAGGTCGTTGATGGCCGCATCGAAATCGGCCTTCTTGACGTAGCCCTGGCATCCACCCAGCCCGATAGCCAGCACACTCAAGCCTGCACAAGCAAAACGTTGATAGGAACGCATGGAAGATTCCTCCTCGAGGAAAGGGCAAAAGGGGTTACGCGGCCGATCGCTTGTCAGGATCTGCCGCCCTCGTACAGCACGTAAACGCGCGCCAGCCTTCCAGTACTGGCGCCATACTTCGACATTCAATGCCCGCACGCGATGGTGGCGGTCTTTTCGTCATGTGCGGCCAGCGCATGGGAAACCGGCTCTGCACAGAACAACGGTTGCTTGGGATCGCTGATCGATGCGAAGAGAAGCAGGACACAATGGAAATCAACACATCACCCGCGAACGCCTTGGCGTGAATTGTCTCGTCACGACTTTGCAGCGTCATATGTTGCGATGGCGTGAACTTATCGGCGCTGATAAAGGCGCCATTAATCAAACAGCTGGCTAAAACATAAAACGTTCCATGTCGGCTAGGGGATCAGTCGTTGTAGGCTGGGATGAAATCCAAGCACCGCCATGCATGGTGATGCTGGGATTTCATCCCAGCCTACGCGAGCACGGGCGCCATTCAATGCATACTGCCCGTCGCTGGAGACGCTTTGGTACGCATGTAGAGGCGATAAGTCTTGCCAAGGCTGGATACCCACGCGCGGAAATCGCCACTGTCTATGGCATCGACTCGCAACGCGACGATCGCCCAGGGCGCAGTCGCGGCAGCCGGCGCGGGCAGCAATGGCGCGGGCAATGCGCCGTCATCGTCCGGCTGGGACAATGTGTCGACCGACTCCGTGTAATTGACGCATGCCGCATCCATCGAATGCACATCGAAGCGGAGCACGCGGTGCTTGGTACCATCCATGCGCGCGCTCCAGAGATCCCGCAGTTGCGATGGTGGCAGCACGATCGCGAGGCTATGGCCGTTGGCGTGCAGCAAGCTCTTGAAGCGGCGAAGAAACGCCAAGGTGTCCTTGTGCGGTAGAAACAGCAGATGGCGTGCATGGCCATCGGCGAAATAATCGTGGCGCACGTCGATGGTGGCAAAAAGGCAATGCTCGTGCATAGGCCATCGTCCTGCTAGGCGGGCACGCGAAAGCGACCATGTAAAGGTGCTGCAACCTGCCCCTGTTTCGTCCTCAAGATGCTCCTCCCTGTGCAGCGCTTAAGTTCTAGCGCGTGCAGAAAAGATAACGTTCCCGGCCCGCACCTCCCTATCAGCAAAATGCTGATATTGATGTCTGTTTTGCTGAGCCGCACAGGGCTATGTAGGCTGGGATGAAATCCCAGCATCGGATACAGCAAATATGTATGGCCGTCATTCCCGCGAAAGCGGGAATCCATGGTGCTCTGATGCTAAAGGCAAAATGGATTCCCGCTTTCGCGGGAATGACGGCCTTGGGGTTTACGCGCCCCCACGCAATGGCCCACGCTCAATCGAGCGACGCCATGCCTTCTTTGACGGCGTAACGGGTCAGCTCGGCAACGCTGTTGATCTTGAGCTTGCGAAATATATGCGAACGGTGCGTGGCGACGGTCTTGGCGCTGATATGAAGCCGTTCGGCGACTTGCTGCGTGGAACAACCTTCAGCAAAAAACCGCGTGACTTCGCGCTCGCGCCAGGTCAACGGCGGCGGGGTCCATGCCGCCTGGCGTGAGCTTTCCTCGCGATACGCGCTCATGATGGGCGCCACCAATTCGGTGCTGAGGAAGGTCTGACCGTTGTAGGTATGGCGAATGGCGCGCGCCAGTTCGTCGTAGCAGTTGTCTTTCAGCACATAGCCGGATGCGCCGGCTTCCATCGCCAGCAACACTTGTTTCGGCTGGGCGCTGGCGGAAAGGCACAGCACTTTGCAAGGCAGCCGTTCGCTGCGGATTCGCCGGGTCATCTCGATGCCGTTCATCACCGGCATGGCGACGTCGGCAATCACCACGTCGGGGTTCAAGCTTCTGGCCAGGCGCAAGAGTTCCATACCGTGGCCGGCTTGTCCGAGCACCTCGATGTCCGGCTCGCGCTGCAACAGCGCGACCAGTCCTTCGCGCAGCATGGCGTGGTCGTCGCCGAGCACCACACGCACGTTCATCGTGCAACGGCCCTTCCAGGCAGCCGTACGGTGCGCTTGCCGGGCCAGCTCTGTTCGCCAAAATTTCCCGGCCAACGAATGCATACATGCACGCCGGCACCGGGGCTGCTTTGCAAATTGAAGGTGGCATCGACGCCGGCCAGGCGTTCGGGCATGGAGGCAAGTCCATGGCCGCTGCCAGGGCCTTGATAGATGGCGACCGGATCAAACCCGGGGCCGTTATCGCTTACGGTCAGTTCAAAGCCGTTGGACAGCGCGGTCAGGGTGATTTCCGCGTTCGCGCCGGGCGCATGCTTGCACGTGTTGAGCAAAAGCTCCTGCACGGCTTGCAGCACGGTAATGGCGACCGGCGGCGGCGGATCGGCAACCGGATCGTCACAATCGATGGAAAGCGCCAAGCCCGTAAACGAAGAAAGCCGGCAGCCCATGTTGATCAGCGATGCATCGAACGATGCCGGCGTCTCCGCCGCCAAGGCGCTGCCCCACTCATCCAATAATTGCCGCGTAGCGCGCAACGCCTCGCTGACTTGCGTACGAATGCCATCGAGCGTGTTCGCATCGACGATAGCCGGGGCGTGCCTGGCCTGGTCCAGCCCCAACAGCGCCAAAGCCATCAGCTGCGCGGGGCCATCATGCAAGCGTTGCATCAGCTGCGTGGCGATGTGTGTGTTCATGCCGGGCGACGGCGCACGCCGCAGGGGTACCGTCCCTTCGCCTTCGGCCATCTTTTGAATCAGTGACATATCCCCCCCGCGTCACTTATTGTCCCTACCGCCCGTGGCGGCCGATCCGGACTGCATTCGTTCAAGCTGGTGTAACGCACTCACGCAACGGCACACCGTGCGCCTTCTTCAGCAAGCCAGAGGGGAATACAGCGATGCGCCGGTCGCAGCACCTGACGCCACACCACGCATGCTTCATGCGCATGCCGATCGGCGTCCGTCATCCTGGTGTTGCGCAAAGAAAACTTGCACCGTCCCCCTGGAGGCACTGCACGGCATGTTCGCATTGATGCTGACCATGCAGCAACCCGTGTGCTTTCACAAAAACATCACGCGCACACATAACCTCATTTACTGCGCAGAAACCCAGCCAAGCCCAAGACTCTTCTGCAAGGACACGAAGTTCTTGAGCAATTCTGCCCTGCCCTGGACCAGGTTCTGTTGCGCGCTGAATTGCACACGTTGCGTATCCAACAGATCGATCAGTGAGGATGCGCCGGCCTCGTAACGCTGGCGCATCAAGCCAGCAGAGCGATCGGCCGACGCTTCGATCTGCTGCAGGCGTGCCACGCTCTCGCGCTGATGGCCGTAGCGCGACAGCGCGTTGTTGGCATCCCGCAGAGCGGCAAGCACGGTCTGCGTATAACGGGCGGCGGCCTCGTCCCGGCCCGCTTCGGCCTGGCGAATGCTGCCGCGCGTACGGCCGAAGTCCAGCACATCCCATTGCAGATACGGCGCACCCAGCCAGGTGAAAGCGCTTTTATGCAGCAAATGTCCTGGCTCGCTGGCGTTGGAACCGATAAAGCCCAGCATCGACACCTTCGGGAACAGATCCGCTTCATGCTGCCCAATCTGCGCGTTGCTGGCGGCGAGGCGGCGTTCGGCCGCGCGGATATCGGGGCGCTGTTTCAGGACAGCGGCCGGATCATCGACAGGTACCGAGTCCGGCATGGCAGGCAGCGGTGCAGGCGCGGCAAGCTCGCGATCGAGTGCGCCGGGCGCCTGTCCGGTCAACACCGCAAGCTGATCGAGCGACTCGGTGATCTGCTCGTCCAAGGGAATCAGCGTGGCCTTGGTGTTTTCCACTTGCGTGGTCTGCCGCTCGACATCGGCATCGGTAACCACACCACGCTCGCGTTGCTGGCGAATCAAATCCAGCGTTTTCTGTTCCAGTTGCGCGGACTGGTTGGCCAACAGCAGGCGCCGTTGCTGGCTGCGCAAATCGATGTACGCCTGTGCCACTTCCGCCGCCAGCGATACCTGCGTATCGGCCAGATCCGCATTGACGGCATCGGCTTGTGCAGACGCCGCTTCGATCGCGCGGCGCGTGCCGCCGAACAGGTCGATCTCCCACGAGGCGTCGAAGCCTGCGCTGTAGAACTGCACCGGACCGCGACCATGCGACGAGCTGGCGCCTTGTCCGCTGGATGGCGCATTGCCAGAGGATTGCTGCGACGACTGCAAGCTGGATAGATTCGGCTCGCGCATGCGCAGCACGGCCGCATCAGCCGACACTTTCGGCATGTCTGCCGCGCGTTGCTGCTGCAACTGGGCGCGCGATTGGCGCAGGCGCGCCTGGGCGGCATGCACATCCGGATTGTTTTTCAATGCCTGATCGATCAGCGCATTCAAAGCGGGATCGTTCAACGACTCCCACCAGCGGCTGGGCGCATGCCCCACCGTGCTAGTGCCGGTTGCCGGCGCACGCACGAATGCACTCGCTTGCGCAGCGTCATGCGCCACGTCCGGCGCGCCGTGATAATCAGGCCCTACCGTGCAGCCGGAAAGCCCAGCCACTGCCGTCAACAGCGCCACGCACACGATGCGTGCATCACGCACAGAAGAATTCCACATGAAAGACATCCTCAATGACCTCCGCTGGCCGGCGCATGGTGGCGCGGCGTTCGTAGCAACAGCGCAAGCGGAATACAGCACAGCAAGGCAATTCCCAATACATAGAACACTTCGGAGAAGGTCATGACCAACGCCTGCTGCTGGATCTGCGCGGCAAGCTGACCCAGCGCGCGCATCTTCGAATACGCCATGTCGCCGGTACGCGCGAACCAGCTCGCCGCACTCGCCGCGATGCGTTCCTGGCCGAGCACCGAATTGGCCGAAAGCGATTCGCGGATCGCCGCCACATGGTAGGTATTGCGCCGATCAATCACGGTACCGATGATCGCCAGGCCAATGGAGCCGCCCAGATTGCGCGCCATGTTGTAGATGCCGGCGGCATCGCCGGATTCCTCGCGCGACACGGCAGCCATCGACGCCTGGTTCAACGGCATCAGTGCCAACATCTGCCCGGCGCCACGCACCAGCTGCGACCAGAAGAAATCGTGGCCGACGCTTTGCGCGGTCAAATGAATATCCAGCATGCAGCTGACGAAGAAACACAACAATCCGCTGATGACCAGCACGCGGTAATCCACCTTGCCGAGCAGGCGCGGCAGGAGCGGCATCATCAGGAACGCCGGCACGCCGGACACCAGCATTACCCAGCCGGATTGTTCGGCGTTGTAGCCGGAGATAAGCCCAAGAAACTGCGGGATCAGATAGATCACGCCGTACAGCGCCGCGCCCACCACCATCACGATAAAAATCACGCTGGCATAGCGCGGATTGCTGAGCAGGCTCAAGCGCATCACCGGCCGCTTGGCGGTGAATTGCGAAATGGCGATCAACACCATGCCGATCAGCGAGACCACGCTGAGCCATACGATGGTGTTGGATTGAAACCACTGCTCGCGCTGGCCTTCTTCCAGCACCACGGTCAGCGAACTCAGGCCGGCCGACAAGCCCACGATGCCCAACCAGTCGGCTTGCCGTAGCGCTTCCAGATGGAATGGCGCCGATGGCAACCCTGCAATCAATAGCGTGATCAGGCCAATGCACACCGGCAGGTTGATGAAAAAGCACCAACTCCAGCTGATGTTCTCCGTCAGCCAGCCGCCGAGTACGGGGCCGAGCAACGGGCCAAGCAGCACGATCAAGCCGAACGCCGTCATGCCGATCGGCAACTGCGACATGGGCAAGCGCGTGCGGATAATGGTCTGCGCGGTGGGGATCATCGCGCCGCCGGTAAAACCCTGGCCGATGCGGCCGATGATCATGATCAGCAGCGTATGCGATAGCCCGCACATCATCGAAAACAGGATGAACAGTACCGCGCAACCAAGCAGAAAGTTGCGCAGACCGAACACGCGCGTGAGCCATGCCGCCAGCGGAATGATCACGATTTCCGACATCAGATAACCGGTGGAAATCCAGGTGCCTTCCGTGCCGGTAGCGCCGATTTCACCCTGGATTTGCGGCAAGGCGGAGTTGGTGATCGAGATATCCAGCGTCGCCATCAACGCGCCGAGCGAACCCGCCGCGACGGCGATCCAGTCCGCAACCGTGGCGCGCTCCGGATGATGGGCCGGATGGGCGGCCGTCTCAGCCATGCGGGTTGTCCGAGGATGCTTGCGCGCTGTGGCCTTCCGCGCGCGTATCCACGTCCACCGTCACCGACAGGCCTGGCACCAGTTGCTTGCGTGTCTGATCATTCGTGTCGATACGAATACGTACCGGCACGCGCTGCACGATCTTGGTGAAGTTGCCGGTAGCGTTTTCCGGCGGCAGCAGTGCGAATTGCGCGCCGGTGCCCGGCGCAAAGCTGTCGACCACGCCATGCAGGTCCGCATCGGGCAAGGCATCCACGTGGACGGTGGCCGGTTGCCCGGCACGCATGCGGCCGATCTGCGTTTCCTTGAAGTTGGCGGTGAGGTAGATGCTCTGCACCGGCACCACCGTCATCAGGCGCGTGCCGGGCTGGGCATATTGGCCCACGCGTACGGTGCGATCGCCGATGCGGCCGCTGAGCGAGCTCAAGATCAAGGTATCGTGTAGATCCAGTTGCGCCTGCTTGACGGATGCCTGCGCCGCCTCGAATTGCGCCTGTGCTTGCGCAATCTGCGCGTTGAGATCGGCCATGCGCGCTTGCGCCTGATCGAGCGCGGCCTTGTCGGCGGCCAGCGTCGCGTTGGCCTGGTCGCGGTTGCTGATCAGCACGGATAACTGATCGCCGCTCTCCGCGCCGCTTTTCGCCAGCGGCCCATAGCGGCGCACTTCGTCTTCGGCATGTTTGGCGCCGACTTGCGCCACCTGCACCTGCGCCCTCGCCTGCTCGATGGCCGCCTGCTGTTGCTTGATGCCAGCCTGCGCACGCTCGACGTCCGCGCGGCGGGCGTCGACCGTTGCGGTCGACTGGTCGAGCGCCGCCTGGTACTGGCGCCCGTCCAGGCGTACCAACGGGTCGCCCGCCTTCACGGTCGCGTTGTCGCCCACATAGACGTCAGTAACGTAACCGCTGACCTTGGGCGCCACGGTGACGCTATCGGCCTGCAGGTAAGCATCGTCGGTGCTCTGGATAAAGCGCCCGACCAGCCACCAATAGCCCAGCGCGACCAACCCCGCGATTCCCAGCAGGATGCCGACCGGCAGCAGAAAACGCGGCACTTTCCGGCGCGGCGCAGCGCCATTGGGCGCATCACCGGACGCGCTGGTTGTAGAAGGAGGCATGCCCATTGACCCTGAAATTATTCCAGCTGGAAAATTTATTCCAGTCGCTATAATTCTGTCAAATGCTATCTTGATGGCAGAGAGGAAAACCGCATGACTCAAGCCATGACTCAGCCCAAGCGCCTTCGCCGTTCCACCGCCAGCGGCTACGCGCGCGGCGACGAAACCCGCCAGCGCATCATCGATGCGGCCATCCGGCTGTTCGGCGAACACGGCTTCAAGGACGCATCCACGCGCGACATCGCCGCAGCCGCAGGCGTCAACGCACCGGCATTGCAGTATTACTTCGAGAACAAGGAAGGCCTGTACAAGGCGTGCGCCGAATACATCACGGATGATTTACAGGCGCGCTACGCGCCATCCATGAAGCACGCCAAGAACGTGCTGAAAAACCATGCCGACGTCGACGCGCTGATCGACGCCTACCTGCTCATGCAAGCAACCACACTCGACAGCGTGCTGGTGCAGCCACACCTTTACAAAGGACGTCTAGTTGGGCGCGAGCTGGCCGGTGAATCGCCGCAGATCGCCTCGGAAATGCTGCGCAAAAAAATGAAAGAGCCGATCAACAAGCTGCTGTTGACGCTGCTCGCACGCATCATGCACACCCGCCCCAACGACGCCATCACGCGCATCCGCATGCTCACCCTCAAAGGCATGGTACTCGCCTTCTACTATCCACCAGGCGCTTGCCTGGAACTGTTGGAGTGGAAGGAAATCGATGCTGACAAGAGCGCGATGATCAAGGCCTCGGTGCAGGAGCAGACGCGGACGTTGTTGATGAGTTGGCATGAGGCGGGGGTGCGCAAAGATGCGGCGTGAACCTATGTGCACGCTCGCAGACCGAACTTCTCAAAATCAGTGGTGCCGGCCATTGACTCTGACGCAACGTCAGGCCGTACCGTAGCCACATCCGAATGATGTGCAGGACCAAAGCCGATGAGATTGACCGTAGGTGAACTGGCACGGCGCACCGGCCTGACGGTTCGCTCGCTGCATCACTATCACCACATCGGCCTTTTGCGTCCCTCCGCTCGCTCGGATGCTGGGTACCGGCTGTATACCGCAGAGGACGTGGAGCGCTTGTATCGAATCATCGCACTGCGTCGACTGGGTTTGTCTCTGACCGATATCGGCACCACCCTGTCCGCCACGGAAACATCGCTGCAGGCATTGCTCGCCAAACAGATCGAAATGCTTGAGCTGACCATGGCACGTGATCGCCGCCTGCATCACCACTTATGCAGCGCACGCGACGCTTTGGCGGCCGGACAGTCCCTTGATCCATCCAAATGGATAGACACTATGGAACTGATGACGATGTACGAGGACTATTTTTCCCCTGAAGAGCTGAAACGGCTTCCGCTTTACCAAAATCCCGACGCACGATCCGAGTGGAGCGCGTTGGTGAGCACGGTTCAGGCTGCTATCGATCGGGGCGCAAAGCCCGGCGATACAGACGTCGACGTCCTCGCCTTTCGATGGATGCACATGATCGGTCGGGGTACCGACAACAATCCGGACTTCCTGATGCGCCTGCACGCCATAAATCGCGATGACCCGCAGGCGCGGGAGCGCACCGGCATAACGGCGGAGCTTGGGCACTTTATCGAACAGGCCATCATCGCCGCGCGCCTGGCCATCTTCGAGCGCTACCTACTCCCGCAAGAAATGGTTCGCATGCGACAGAATTATGGCCGCAACATGTACGAATGGCTGCCACTCATCGCAGCCCTGCGCAAGGCCAAAGACGCCAACATTTCGCCGGACGATCCACACGTCCGTGGCTTAGTGAAACAGTGGATGCAGTTATTCACTGCTTACGCTGGCGAGGACCCTGCCACCCATGCGCGTATCCGTGAGGCTTATACCAATGAACCGGATCTTCGCAGTGGAAGCGCGGTCGGTGAAGACTTGTTCGCGTATGTGCGAGCGTCGATTGATGGGTTGGCTAAGGCGCATGGAGCGTTGTTGGGCTGATGCGCCCTGCGCAGACTGCCCCGGGTTTAGCCAATTGGCGTTAAATCATCCGGAAATTGGGAAGCCCATTCCCAGTCGTCATCAGGCAGTGCATTGCCGCTTCGGCGCCAAGCTCTGTTGAGATGCGCATATACATGACCGAGATCGATACGAAAGCTGTCTTCGTCATAGTCCGGGACTCGCTCGACGTCCTGCACCAACTTGCTCAGATGCTCCAGGGCATCCTCCAGTTCGTACATGAATGCCGCCCATTCAATCGGCTGAAGTTTTTTATCAATCATGTCGTAGTCTTGATTTTTCCCTGATCAAAGGTGATTAAGCCAACCTGACAGCGTCTTTGCAGCATTATCGCGACGATCGAAAACACAGCCCGTAACCTCCACGTTGGACTTGGTGCCATCGTCATCTACGAAGTACATCGTGTCGAATACATCCGTGGGCGGAGAGGGACAAGTTGATGCTTGCTGCCTGGCCGCTCTTACCAACTCCTCGAGCCGGACCCACTCTTGATCCGACAGCTTATGAGCAGGTTTAGCGCCCCGGCCTCTCCGCTCAACGCTATGTGTTGCACGATCCATAAGCCACCAAGACCCGCAGCTCTCACCGGGCGGACAGGGGCCCCATGCACTCATGTAGGTAGCAGTCTTCCAGGCTGGATTCTCATCGCTCGCAACATTGCCGCTTATGAGCAATCCAAGTGCCGCTGTGGTTAGCATTGGAAATTTAGATAGATTCATGCGGATAGTGTGCCCGAGTCTGCTTTGGGTGGCGGATTCAGCCGGTCGATGCAACATACTAAAGACTGCGCGAGCAGCATGTAGGCTGGGATGAAATCCCAGCACTTTTGGCTTCGGTTCTGAAGCGGACGCTAAACGGCGCCTGCTCGGATGTCATGCAGCCCGGTGATGCGGGTGACTCGACCGATAGCCACTCGCCTGGATCCCTCATGGCAGTAGAACTCAAGGCCCGGAACAATGCGTGCTCTATGAACCTGCTCGCGCAATTCGTCAGCGACGACTGACCTCGATAACATCTCCCGGTGACAGGCTTTTTTTCGCAGGCCAATAAATATGCGCATCCTTGCCTGTCGAAAGCTCGGACATTCCGCTTATATCAAGCATATGCCCCTCTTCCGAGCCCACGAAAATACCAAGCGTCGTGGAAAGCAAGATAGCTCCTTCAATACCCGCCCGGCAAAAAAGTGTGCCGTTAATTGATATGTCAAGGCAGATCATCTGAATTCCATTTCTTCACATAGCTGTCGTCATGTCCGTACAGAGTCAGAAACCGGCCACCCAAGCCTAAATCAGCACCAAAACTCCTGACCAATCAGCCGCGGCTTTACACATTCTCCAGCAGGCAAAGGAAGCTTCATGCCAGGATGCCAGAAGTTGAGCTTCTGCAGGATCTCCGGCATTTCCGAATCAATGACGGCGAGAGGATTGCCGTCGCCGTATCGAGTTGCGCTGCGGTAGCGCAAGACTTGTTTGTATCCACCGGTCGGCCCAAGCCTGTTGACAATGATCCAGAAACCGAAGGGCGCATCTTCGGTCGGTTCAGCAGTGATGATGGCCCCCGTGAGCGGACCATCAGCGACATACCGGATTTCCTGATTATTGTTTCTGCCCGTCTGTTTTTCATAGACAAGCGTGAAGCTATCCCGCTCACGATCATAGGCAAGCAGCACAGTTGCCACACGCTGATCACCGTCGCCGGAGTGCTGGCTTGCGACCTGTAGGAGGAGGAGTGGTCGGTCAGGTCGAGGATGCACGATTCGCGCATCCAGCAAATAATGCGGTTCGGAGTAATCATCCTCTCCTGAGGATAGGCGCAAGATATTGTCGAGACCATGAAAACATGTGGCGCCGCCGTCGCGGGTAACGCAGAGTCGAATTTCCCCTGGGATTGAATCCATCGTCACAGGATCGGTGGTACCCGGGCCTTGCAACGCCATGAAACGCCAGTTTGGCTTGGCACCAAGAGACTGCAACAAGTCGATTGACGAGATGGGTGCTTCCTTCAAAGGGGGCGACTTCACGCTTTGCGCCTGCGCCCCAGCAAGAGCGACCGTCAGCAGCAACGCTAATAGAATCGATTGCAGTTCAACTTTCATTTGCGGGCTCTCCAGGCCACTCGATTTGCAAACGGGTCGATAACCATCTTCCAATCTTTAATCAATCTCATCTCATAGACGAGATGTAGAGCTAAAACTCAGAACGCAGCTTACCTCTTCGCGCTCCACACTGCCCAAATGTCGCATTTTTTCGAAAGCAGATACCTATCCGTCAACGCAACCCAGATCGTTCCAACTTCCAAAAGAACACCCCCAAGAACATAACTGTCAGCCCGAACCACAAAATACGCACGCCTGTATCGCCCAGCCAGGCTCCGAGGTAAGACGGCAGGATCATCATCAGCACGGCATATATGATCACGGTGAGCCAACCTTCCCATCTTCGCGGCCCCCATCCCCACCCGACCCTTTTGCGTCCAAACCAATAACGATTTTCGGTAGCCATGCAGCCTCCTTCAAACGTGCACATCAGACGATCGGCTTTAAATGTGGACTCTGGAACGGGAGCGGTAACGCGTATAACGTGTAAATTCAACGCTACGATTCACGAGGTTGTTTTTGCAAGTGCCCCAAAAGGCTCTTTGCTCCTATAACGGAGCCAAGCAGAACCAGATAAGCCGCAATCCAGATTGGTAGTCTCGAAAAACAAAAATTACATAGCTGAAAGCTGCGGCTTCGTGCGTACCATTCGATTTCAGGATGAGCGCGGACATACGCAACCTTACTCATTACAAATATAGAGGCATGAGCAACCACCCCGGCGCCCCAGGCTATCGTCATCATCAAAGTCAAATTTAGTTTCATCCCAATCCGAAAGATGGTTTGCAAGCGGTTACAGCGCCTTTATTTGTGCTTCGTAGGGCCCGCAATCGCTCGAAAGCTGCCCTTGGGCCAAGCTCCATCTCATCCGCAGAATCTGACTTACCCCCTGCTCGGCGCCACGGGCCGGCACAGCTGAAACGCCAGCGATCCACACGCGGGTTCCGGGCCACCAACCTTCGCATCCGGAAGTACCGGCACGACAATCCTCGATGGATAGGTTTGCGAGGAGTAAACGCTGTTGTATCCGGGCAGGTTCAACGGCTGCACGCCCCAATCCGGCTGAGGGATCGATGAAGGTGAACTCACCATCACCTGCAATTTATGGCCCTTCCGCAGAACAGCACCCACTGGCGGAAGCGAGAGATTGATCTCGTAGACCTTGCCCGGGACCAGTGGCGCTGGATTGTCGAAATCGCGATAGACGAACTGCGGCGTGCTTTTTGCCTCATCGGTTTCCCGCATGGATGCGCGCAGGAATCGGCGCTGGAGATACTCCACGTCGCCGTTGGGATAGATGTCATGCAGTGACACCACGAAGTCCGTATCCGTGTTGTCTGATGACACGAACAGATGCACTTGGATGGCACCAAGAATCGTCAGGTCTTTCGACAGCGGTACGCTACTCCAAGCCAGAATGCCGGGGGGATCTGGCACGAGTGAGAATTGAGTGTTGCTTCCGATCAGTTCGACACCCGGACCAAAGACATAGCGCCGGGGCTTGCTATCGCCCTGTTTCACCGCGTCGCCACGGGTGAGCGATCCATCAGCATTCAATTGGAAGGTCTGATCTTGCACGCCCGGGACTGGCCAATCTGCATAGTGCGTTTCCCATGCGGCCACGGGAGGCGCCTTGCCGCCCAGTTCCCAGTAGACCGTTACCTTCGGCTGTTTTTCGGCGCCATTGTTGACACCCTTCACCCAGCGATCCATCCATTTGACCAATGAGTCCTGGAAGGCACTTTGCATATAGGTATAGCCGTGACCGCCAGAAGAGAGTGCCATCCACTTCGGCGCCTTGATGCGCGCGTACATCTGCGTAGCGCCATTCACCGACGTCTCGTTGTCCTGCCAGCTTTGCGAAATAAACGTTGGCACCTCCACCTTGTCCACATAGTCGGCAAGCGATCGTTCCTTCCACCACGCATCGAACTGCGGATGATGGATGGTCTGTTCCAGCAGGGTCGGTGCGGGGTGGGCAGCCATATTGGCCTGGCATTCCGGGTCACCCCACGCCACGCGAGCTTGCGCTCCCATTGCGGCGAGCTGAGGCTGAAGGAATAGACTCCAACGGGAAACGAAGCCGACGTTGTAGATGCCACCAGGCCAAACAACGTCGTCGTACGTACTCATGGTGATTGCGGAAGGCGATATGGCGCGCAACCACTTGGGATGTTGCGCAGCCACCAGGAGCTGGGTATGTCCAGGATACGAAAAGCCGATCATGCCAATCCGGCGATTGCTCCAGGACTGGTGACCGATCCAGTTAATGATCTCGGCCCCATCGGGTCCCTCGTGCGGCCCGAACAAGTCAAACTGCCCCTGGGAGCATCCCGTGCCTCGTACATTCGCCGTCACGACGGCATAGCCTGCTTTCAGCCAGCGCTTGTCGGGCGGGCTACCGCCACCGAAATACGGGTCATACTGAAAAACCGTGGGAAACCTGCCTTGTGTCGCCGGAAGATAAACCACGTAGGCAAGGCGCGTACCGTCGCGGGTGCTCACGTAACCAAACTGGCGTGAGTATTCGGACTTGGCCACACCCGCTGGCGGAGCATCTGCTGCTGCCGCGCATGTTCCGATCATCAACAAGCCAAACAGCAGCATCCCCTTACCACTTACGTGTGTGCTCATCCCAACCTCTCCTCGATATCGATCTCAGCGGATGGTGTTCATTTCAACGTGAAGCTACTGACGGGGCGGTGGCGGCCATACCTTCGACTGCGACAACCTCCGCATGAATGCATGTCGGTGTCTTAACGGTGGCGCAGCGAATTCACGATGAGGCCATTCTTGTCGAGCAAGAAGAGAATCTTTTCCGAGCCATTCCGGTGTTGAACGTCATAACTATCCCAGCCGAAGTTGGTGACACCAGTGAACTTGTAGGATTGAACCGGCCCGAGATCGGCGAGATATTTCTTCATCGAAGCCCTGTTGCCCGCGACAATTCCCGCAAGCTCTGGACTCATACCCGCGCCCCTCGCCGGATCGTCCAACATCAAGCGGACAGCTTTCTCACTACTGGGAAAGCGCTTCTGATCCCTGATCCTGGCTGCTAATGCCTCTCGGATCTGATCTGCAGTGACTTGATCTACACGAGGCGCATTGATAACCACTCTTCCATAGAGATGCACGATTAGGGTGTCGGCACGATTTTCAGTACCCTTGGTGAAATCAATCGTGGCGCCAAGACCCGGAACAAGGAATTCCGCATTACTCATTGCCGAGACTTCAATGGGCCACTGAGCAACGGCCTGGCCGATGGGCAATATCGTCAGTGCGTTCCCTTTGCGCATCACCTTGATCAACGAAAGATCGCTGACCTCATAGAAACCCTCGTATCCATCAAGAAGGCTGGCATCTATCGAAACGGCATTCGTTGCAGGTGAGGTGTTGGCTGCAGGCGGCGTCACCTGAGTCGCAAATGCCGCCATGCCAAGAGATACGCTGACCAGGACCAAAGCCGCTGCACGTGCCCACCTTTGAGGCTCCGACAGCATGATCCTGATTCTCCGCTCGAGAAACGATCTGGATTCGGACATGGCCGTTATCGCGCCAACGTAGCCGGACTGGTTTTGCCCTACTTGGATCAGCGTTTCGCAATACTCTCCAACATCGCCACCGCCGCGCAGCACACGAGCGTCGCAATCCACTTCGATGGCGCATCGAAGACGATGAAACTGCCACCAGAGCAAGGGGCTCCATGGCATGCCCACCAGAAGAACCAGCGCAATGGCGACAAGCAACGGATCACGCGCCTTCAAGTGCGACTGCTCATGGGCAATGACATAGCGCTGCTGGCCATACGACTCTTGCAGCAACCAGGCTGGCACAACGATGCGCGAACGAATCAATCCCACGACGGCAGGGCCCACGCTATCGGAAACAAGCACGGGCACATCGCACAAATACCCTCGATTCCAGCCACGTTTACGCCGGTAAAAAAGAGCGGTGCTAAACCCCATAAAAAGCGCCAGCGTGACCGAACCGGTCCACCAGATATCGCGCAACATTGCATCGATTTGCGTGGACGACGTATACGACTTTGCCCTACCCCAGTCGATAACTGTCGACGCCAAAGGAATCGACGTCGCGTCGCGTAGGTTAAATGGTGCAGTGGACGCTGCAGGTTTGAGAAACTCTGGCAGCCGTATAGAAGCCGTGGCAATCACTATGGGCAGGAGTAACGACGCCATCATGGCAATCATCCAAGGCCAGCGCGTGGGCATCCGACGATACCTGGCCGCCTGCTCGGCAATCAGGGCTGCCACACTGAGCGCGATCGCAACGAGAACGGCATAGATCATCCAGGCAAGCATTACGGCTTTTCCTTGTCGAACCGTTCGGACAGCAACTTGCGCATACGACTGATCTGCTCGGAGCTGAGCTTTTGATCAGAAACCAAGTGCGAAAACAGTAACTCCGTCGAACCTTTGAATAGCTTGTTCGTTAGGTGCTGTAGCGCATTCTTGCGCGCGGCCTGCTGCTTGACGCTGGCAAAATAACGGTGTCCCCGCCCCTCTTCGTCGTGACTCACGTACCCCTTCGCTTCCAGCGTACGCAGCACGGTAAGCACCGTGGTGTAGGCAAGCTTATCGCTCAAACGCTCGCGAACATCTGCCACCAAGGAAGGGCCATGTTCCCACAATACCTGCATAACGTCCGCCTCACGGTCGGTGAGAGAGATCTTCATGGCATGAATCCCAAGCGGCTATCTACTAAAGATGTAGTGGATACTAGCCAACACGGGGAGATTGTCAACTACGGCTATAGTTCATTGGAGCGAACCACGGATGGAAGGTAGCAGAGAGCTACCTTCATACATTCGCTGCCCGCCTTGGAGTCCAAACGGGCTTGGCTCTGGCAAATCTATTTTTTATAGATCACAGGTTCGCCGGGGTTTCGCCAGGTCATATGGCGCACCTTGCCCGTAACCAACCCTTCGATCTCAAGTAACTCAAACACGTCTGATGGGGGTGTTGGCCCCGTAGAAAGAAAAGGGACATCAAGGGACTGAAGCAAGGTTAGAACGCCAGCCAGTTCGTGCTTTCCAGTGTAAGCAAGCGAGATTGAGTTGCCATGAAACGCCGCAGGACCTAGAAGCTTTCTTCGCAGTCCTTCAGATTCGCAATGAACGACGACCGCTGATGCAAGCACAGTAGTTACGTAATCCATCACCCTCCCCTTGAGCTCAGCTCCATCCCGGATTGTCCGCTATGCGTCTGAAGTGAATTAACCGTGGGTCAGAACAATCTCATTGAGCACACGCACCAGCTCAAGCTCATGATATTTCCAATGACGGTCAGTACAACAACGCCTGCGCCTCTAGCCGCTCTTCATCGGCCAACACTGGATTGGGTGGCGTTGGGCCGTAGCCAAGCAAATAGTCGATGGCGCGATAGCCCTTGCTGTCGGTCTGATAGGGATCGGCGCCAGCGCTAATCAGTACCTGGATGATTGAGAGCGATCCATTAGCAGCAGCGTACATCAAGGGCGTACGTGCATCATGCTGTAATGGTCCGTTCGCGCCGACGGCATTATTTGCCCAGGTACTCGCATTCGCATTGGCACCATGCTCGAGCAACCACATCACGCTCTGAAATTGGTCGAACTGACTCGCCTCCATCAAGGCGGTTTTACCGATGTTGTTGGAGTCGTTCACCTTCTGGCCGTGAGCGAGCAATGCGTCCAGTGCCTCGTGCTCGTTACCTGCGGCTATCATGATCAGCGGGTCGATGCCGGCGTACTGCTCGCAACCAGCTAACAAGTCATCGTGATCGCCATTGGACGACAACGCATGTTCAATGGACGCCAGCGAGGCGTGCTTAAGCAGAAGCAATCGCGTCGAATTGTCGGGCGGGCGCTTGCCGCAGTCACCCCCAAACACCAGTGCGAAGAGACCATTTCCTGCGACAGTCATCGCTTCGTCATGATTCGTCTGCATGGTGCCGTAGTAATCGGCGAGCTTACGGCGCGCTGTCTCGTAGGCTGCCTTTATGCGCAGGCTCGTGCGATAGTTGTTGAGACTGAGGTATCCCCACGCTTGGTATGGGTAATCGAGCGAACCGAAGCCAGGCACCCCTCGAAGCGCCTTTGGACCAAGCTGCAAGGCGGATTGAGCTTCGTTTTGGTGCTTTTCGAAGCCATAAACCATCGTACCGTCGAAGTTATCGATGAAATGCCCATCGGCATCTGTCGCGGCCGCCATGAATGCTTGCACGTCCCCGCCGGGATACTCGTCCAGCACTTGTATGACGCAACCCGACTGAGGCAGGAAATTATCCCGGTTGCTGAAGTAATAAGGTTTGGTTGCGTCCAACAGACCGGGCCTGGCTCGTAGTACGTCACACGGAATGGGATACTGGAAAACACTCTGATCGTCGCCCATGGATGCAAGGATGATGTGTGGTATCAATGAATTATCGCTGCCGTCATAGGGCACCGACTGGAAATCAGCGACCGGCCTGCTCGCCACGTATGACTTGGCCTGGACATCATCAAGCAAACGTTGGATTTGCGTGTCGCGTGAAGGAGTTTGAGGGCGAAACGCATGCAGGAAGAGTGCATAGTCGAGTTCGCCTTTTGCATCTTTTGCAGCTGCCCGTTTGAGCGAGGCTTCCTCTGCATTGCGATTGATGTCGACGGGCACACGAGCACTGCTTCGCATGCTGCGAGCTGCTTTGCCGGGGGTGGCTGACGCGCTCACCTCATGGCGGCCCGGCGTGGGCGGCCATTGACGCGGCTTCAGCAGACGAGGCTGGCTCGCGATAAGGGCAAGTTGCTCGACGCCGGTGACGTCAGTTGGGCAATCCAGCAATGGTCCGGGCAAAGCTCGCAAGGCCGCGCCTGCGTTGATGAAGTCTTGCGCATGCTCGCGCAAGGTACGGCAAGGTAGACGTAACCAGAGGCCCGAGGGGGATTGTAGCGTTTGGCTGCGCATGCCTCGTTCTTCCCGCTTTAGTAGCTCCATACCCCCCACGTCCTGATAGAGGGCAGCATCGACGGTTCGGACCGCAGCCATCAGTCGAAGCAGCGGTTGGGAGGAGTGGGATGCATACGCCAGGTGCACCATGTAGGTGTTGAAGTCGTTTTGCTCGAACGACAGTTTGCTTAGTGCACTCGTACCGACACCGGTCGAAGCGACAAGAATCGCGGCATCCATACGGCTCGCATCGTGCTGCAAGTAAGCCACGTACGCGTCAACCACGCTTTCCAATGGATCCCTGATCATTCCAGTCGGCAGTTGCCCCCGCCGCTTTCCCGCAGCCAGCCGATTCATGTCGGATTGAATGCGAATGAAAACCTGGAAGGCGCCGTCTACGCTTTGACTGCTTTGCGCAGGCCCACTCGCCTGCTTATTGGCTTGGACTGTCGTCTGCGCGCTTACACCGCAGACCATCGATATGAGCGCCGCAGCGCAGACCAAACCACGTGACAGTGACACCCAAAAAGAACGACCGTCCATGCCCCCCTCCTTCTGCGAATCCCTGATGATCGCGGCGATATAGTGACACAACGCTTCGCGCAACATCCGTCTAAAAGGTGACGTTTTGGGGCTAATATCCTGGCCACTTGAACTACAAAGTCCTACCTGCCCTCTTGCTGCCGGCCGACCAAGATTCTACTGAACGACAAGCTCCGCTTTGAGTCGGACGCGGACATTTCGAATGCCGTGAGCCACCGCCCCTAAGCCTGGCTTTTGTAATGATAGGTTCGAAAACCATCGCCCTGAGAAAAGCCATCTGGCAGCCACCCCCGCTTTAATATGTGGTCTGTGATGATCGCCATATTGACGCCTATTGGATCCAACAGCCGTTCGGAAAGCGCCAGCCGAAAATCAAACACTGAACCCTCAAACTCCGCTATCTGTCGCACTGCGTCTTCCACCGAATCAACTATCTTCATTGATCGTCCCGTCTCCTCAAACTTCCTTCATTGCTTCGCTGCCTTGCATGAGACAGGAGGGCCAACCGACGCGAACAAGGAGACCGTCTGGCCCATGTATCCCGACTTCATGCAGGCCCCATTCGCGATCCCGGAGGACGCCACGAGGGCTAATGATGAGATCGCCCACGCGTGTGGCGATGGCTTCCGTTAGATCGAAGCCATCGGCTCCGACTTTAAAGATTTCACTCAGTCCCATTCTGCCTGGATAAGTTCTTTCGAAAGGCCTTCTGAGCATCTTCAATCGCCGAGGCGATTCTTTCGGGGGAAAGGTCCAAGCCCGACACGCGTACGCTTAGATGATAGGTGGATAAGGCGAGATTCAAGCGCACGAACCGATTCAGGTATCTCTCTGGCTCCGTGACCCTTATATCCAGGTTGACTCCACCTTTTCCTCCTCGGGAGAGTCGCATCGCTTCAATATCCTGCCAGGGTATTTCAACCTCATGGAGCCAACGACGCCTGATGGATAGTCCCTGAGGGCCTATTTCAAGCACGATAGGAAACTGATCCGGAGACAAGGATCCGTCATGAGTCATGTAGCCGAAGAAGGCAATTGCCAACGCAATGGTTACGCAGATGCCCAAAGGCAGAGATTCAAAGAAGCACGCAACAACAATCAGGACTATGGGAGGCAAAACTTCTCGTGCCTGCAGCTTCCTCTCGCGAACAATCGTCAACACATCCAATGATTCCCGTGTTCAGTTACCGCCCCGCTAAAATATTTCCAGAGCCAGATCATCTCACTGTCCGCTCAGGGTCGATAGTGTTGAAAAACTCTGTGTTTCGCTAGTGGCTCGCCGCGACGGCGACGTTTTCTAACGATTCCTCCACGAAGAATCGGTGATCGATGGCCCTTACTCGATCATGCGGGGACCAGATCCACCCCTTTGGCCACCTTCGGCATCAACCATTTCGCCATTCATCGCAGATTCTGTGCGGTAGCCGCCAACAGAAACTCATCGTTTGCGCCGCTCAGGCCACGCAGGCGCAAGCGATCCAGTCGCAAGATGCGTTTGAGGTGAGCGAACAACATCTCGACCTTCTTCCGCTGTCGGCGTGATTGTTCGTAGCGCCTTGTGGTGGCGATCTGGCGGGCAACGTCGCGCGCGGCTTCATGAACGCGATTTCAGCTCACACTGCGCACAGTCGTGAACACCGCTGCGATAAATCGTCGTGCCATCGGCGGTGGCCTTGCCCGATGATCGCAAGGGTTTGTCCATCGGGCAGCGGTATTCATCCGCATC
>Ga0209148_1000179_pt1 | contig 126083 bp, 105 predicted proteins | sample AraplaCol_mMF_r2_2_FD_184288 | JGI IMG/M metagenome (GOLD analysis project Ga0209148, IMG submission 184288) | Arabidopsis root microbial communities from North Carolina, USA - plate scrape CL_Col_mMF_r2 (SPAdes) (version 2) | ecosystem: Host-associated > Plants > Roots > Endosphere | place...
GCCGAGCTGCATCGCCAGCGCGCTGGCGATGCAGCTCGATCCAGCTCAACAACCACCGAGATCAATTAATCTTGCAACCCCGGACTTCCTCGTTATGGATGGCACGGCAGGAGGGGGCAGGTCACTGTGCAGACTTAAAACCCGAGCAAACGCGGGAAAGAGACAATAAAAAAGCCCGCAAAGGCGGGCTTGGGTGTCTCGTGCAGCAGTCCTATTCCTGCTTGTACATCTGTTGTTGTCTCCGCTTCTGGACTTCCAGCGCGCGGGCTGCTGTGGCTGTTGGCAGAAGGTGGATGTACTGCATCGTCGTCTCGATGCGCTTGTGACCCAACAACTGCTGCACCTCTGGAAGCTGCAGTCCTTCCTTGAGCATCGTGGTCGCGTATGTGTGGCGCATCGAGTGAAGAACGATGTTGCTACCCTGCACGTCGATCCCTGCACGTTTCGCAGCCTTGTGCAGGAAGTTGAGGTTCTTGGTCTTGCCTACCATTCCGGGGAACAGGTGCACCGCTTCAGGGGCGCTTGCTAGGCGACGTTCCAATACAGCGCGCAACCTATCGCTGATGTAGTGCGTTGAATCCGTCCCACCCTTGCCGCGCTTCAGATGGATCACGCCAGCGTGTATGTTCACTTGCTTCCATTCCGCGTTCGCTAGCTCGTGATACCGACAGCCAAGCTCCAGCAAGCAGACAACCAGGTCATAGTTGTCTTGCATCTGGATGATGGTGTGCTCTGGACATCCTTTGCGCTGCTTCTTGGGTGGGACAAGGGCTTCAAGCAGCTTGAATTCTTCATCTGCTGTCAGGGTGCGACGCGGATTGGGCTTGGGCTTGAAGACTTCGAGCTTCGGTCCGGGCTTCACTTTGTGTTTGGCCGCATAGTTCATCAACGTGTTCCAGTAGCGGACGGCGAGGGCAACAGTACCTTCGGCCTTTCCTGCCGCACGCATTCCGTTGATGATGGTGACAAGCTCGGTTTTGTCGACTTCGCCAAGCTTCTTGTTGTCTAAGGGCGAAAACACCTTCATGGTGCTGACCAAGCCGCGATAGCTAGCGAGGTTCTTGCGCTCGTCGAGGTAGCGAGTGATGGTCTGGCCGACAGTAAGTGGCTTCAATCCATCACGGACAATGTTCTGGATCGCTTGTGCTTCCCACAGCGCAGCCATTTGTTTGGCTTGCTTGATGTCACTTGTCTTGGTGGTCCGATTGATCGAATGGCCGTTGACCATCTTTCGGAAGTGCCAGACATCTCCTATGAGGTACAGATTGCCGACCTTCGCGGCTGGTTGCTTAGTTGCCATGCAGAGCCTCCAAAAAAAAAATACGCGAAATCGCGTGTTTTCCTGGGCTTGCTGCGCTGCTGCTGGGGTAGGGGCGGGCAGTGCAGTAGGACGGATTTGCTAGCGAAAAACTAGCGAAATACGTGACATACTGTAGCTGAATATCCTACTTTTTGCGAGATATAACTGCACCCATGGGTGCTGCGCTGCAACATGGAGCCTAGCAAAATCAACTGCTTAGCAGCATGTTAGTGGCTACTTAAGGATGTGGTTTTACCATGGAGATCAACAAACCGCTGCCCCTGCTGGGCGGCCTGAGCGCCGCGCAGTTCATGCGGCGACATTGGCAGAAAAAACCCTTGCTCGTGCGGCAGGCGATACCCGCGATGGTGCCACCGATCGAGCGTTCCGAGCTCTTCGCCCTGGCCGAGCGTGAGGACGTCGAATCGCGCCTCATCCGCCACGGCAAGAACGGCTGGTCGCTCAGGCACGGCCCTCTTGCCCGGCGCGCCCTGCCGTCGCTGAAGCAGCCGGCGTGGACGCTGCTGGTGCAGGGTGTCGACCTGCACCATGAGGGCGTGCACGAGCTGATGCGGCAGTTCCGCTTCCTGCCCGATGCGCGCCTCGACGACCTGATGATCAGCTATGCGAGCGACACCGGCGGCGTGGGCGCGCATTTCGACAGCTACGACGTGTTCCTGCTGCAGGCGCACGGGCGCCGGCGCTGGTCCATCGGCAAGCAGGGCGACCTGCGGCTGCAGCCGGGCCTGCCGCTGAAGATCCTCGAGAACTTCGAGCCCGAGCAGACCTTCGTGCTCGAACCCGGCGACATGCTCTACCTCCCGCCGCGCTACGCCCACGACGGCGTGGCCGTCGGCGGCGACTGCATGACGTATTCCATCGGACTGCGCTCGTCGGCCCTGGGCGAACTCGGCGCCGACCTGCTGGCGCGCATGGCGCAGGCCTACGCCGAAGACCAGGAAGACGCCGGGCCGGCCGAGCTCGCGCGGTATCGCGATCCTGCGCAGCCCGCCGTCGATGCGCCGGCAGCCATGCCCGCGGCCCTGCAGGCCTTCGCGCGCAAGGCCATCGAGGCCGCGCTGCGCGACGCGGATGCCGTCGACCGTGCACTGGGTGAATCGCTCACCGAACCCAAGGCCAATGTCTGGTTCGGCGAAGGCGGCGAGGCGCCCGCGGCCATGCAGCAGGTGAAGCTCGACCGCCGCACGCGCATGCTCTACGACGCACGTCACATCTACATCAATGGCGAGAGCTTTCGCGCAGGCGGTGCCGATGCGACGCTGATGCGCAGGCTGGCAGATCGCCGCGAACTCGGTCCGCGCGAACTCGCACGCGCCAGCGAGGGCGCGCTGGCGTTGCTGGCGGAGTGGTGCGAGGCGGGGTGGCTGCATGCCGGATGAAGCATCCGCTTCGCCGCTGCCCGAAGGGCGCTTCGATGGTCGTGAGGCCTTCGACGTACTCCTGCGCAATGCGTTCGCGGCTGCAGCGCGCGAGGGCTGGAAGGAAATGGTCTTCAGCGACCTCGACTTCGCCGACTGGCCGCTGGGCGAACGCGCGACCATCGAGGCGCTGCAGGCCTGGGCCGTGAGCGGCCGCCGCCTGATGCTGCTCGCGCAGCGCTACGACGTTCTCGAGCGCGGCCATGCGCGCTTCGTTGCATGGCGCCGCATGTGGGACCACATCATCGAATGCAGGGCCGCAGGCAAGGCATCGGGCACGGAAGTGCCGAGCGCCATATGGACGCCCTCGTGGTTCGTGCATCGCATCGACCCCGAGCGAAGCAGGGGCGTGAGCGGCGCAGAGGCACGCGCTCGCCGCGAATTGCGCGAGGCCATCGAAGAGTGCTGGCGCAACGGTCGACCTGCGTTTCCTGCATCGACACTCGGCTTGTAAGCCAATGCCGCGAATGCGGCCGCGAGACATATTCGGACGGATATGCAGGTCTAGAATTTTTTCGTCCAGACCTTCATAGCCAAAGGAGATTCCATGAAGAAGTCATCGTCCGTCCTGATCGCCTCGCTGATTGCCGCTGCCGCGCTCGTCGCCTGCGGCAAGAAGGAGGATGCAGCGCCGGCTGTCGTGACGCCGCCTCCTGCGCCCGTGACTGAACCCGCGCCCGCACCTGCTGCTCCGGCTCCTGCGCCATCGGCCGATCCGGGCGCATCGTCCTCGTCGTCGACTGCCCCGTCTCCGGGTTCTCAATCGGCACTCGATGCTGCGAATGCAGCCACCGAGGCCGCGAAGAAGAACGAAGCACCGAAGCAGTAAACAGACCCTGCATCAGCCATGCAGAAAGCCGCCGTGAGGCGGCTTTTTTTCTTAGCAGAGCGTGAGGCTGGCGGAGGTGCTCAGACGTCGAGCCAGGGCGAGCCGGTGGCGGCCGTGGCGGTCAGCATCTCGGCCTCGTTGCCGCCCAGTGCTTCTGCCATGAGGCGCCGCACGATCTCGGGCCGGTTGTTCTGCTCGCTCAGGTGTGCCGCGACCACGTGCCTCAGGCCGTCATGCAGCAGTGCGCGTGCGATGTCCGCCGCGGCCATGTTCGACAGGTGCCCGTAGTTGCCGCCCACGCGGTGCTTGAGGAAAGGCGGGTAGCTCGAGTTGGCCAGCAGTTCGCTGTCGTGGTTGAACTCCAGCAGCAACGAATGCACGCCGCCCAATCGGGCCAGCACGTGGGCCGTGGCATGGCCGAGGTCGGTCAGCACGCCCAGCGTGCGATTGCCGTCGGTGCAGCGCAGTTGCAGCGGCTCGCGCGCATCGTGCGGAACGGTGAAGGGCTGCACGCAGATGTCGCCGACCGTGAACTCGGCATCGTCGCGCGCGAGGTTGAGCCGTCCCTCGAAATCGCGCCCGCCGGTGGCGAGCCAGGTGCCTTCGCTCATCCAGACGGGAATGCGGTTGCGCCGCGACAGCGAATGGGCACAGCCGATGTGGTCGCCGTGCTCGTGTGTCACGAAGACCGCGTCGATGTCGCTGGCTGCAAGGCCCGCCTGGGCCAGGCGCAAGTCGAGCTGCTTGAGGCCGAAGCCGCAGTCGACGAGGAGGCGGGAGGTGCGGCCGGCGCTGGTCGTCTCGACCAGCGCGGCGTTGCCCGTGCTGCCGCTGCCGAGGCTTCGGAAGCGGAGCATGCGGGTTATCTCAGGTCGTCTGCGATGACCTTGACGATGCGCTCGGCGTTGACCGAGGTCTCGGGCGCGCCGGCTTCGTTGAGCACGGACACGGTGGTGGATTCGCCCTGGCCCTTGACCGAGATGCGGAACTTCGCGGGCGCTTCGGCCTTGCTCGAACCGCCGAACAGCTTGCCGAAGAAGCCGGGCTCCTTCTTGTCGGGATTCGGCGGCACGTAGCGCACGAAGTAGACGCCGGCGCTGCGGTCGCGGTCTTCCACGGTGAAGCCGGTGCGGTCGAGCGCGAGGCCGACGCGGCGCCATGCGCGGTCGAAGCCTTCGCTGATCTGCACGACCGGCTGGTTGCCGACCTTGGCGACGGTGGCGGTCTTGGGCGTGGAGTTGGTCGCGGCCAGGATCTTCGACTGCTCCTGCGAGACGCCGAGCTTGACCATCAGGCGGCGCAGGAATTCGGTCTCGAGCTCAGGGTCGCTGGGGCGGGGCTGCCACACGGTCTGGTCCTGGCGGGAGTTGTTGTAGACCTCCTGCATGCCGCGGTGGCTGATGAAGATCTCGGTGCCGGTCGACGTGCGTTCCAGGCGGGTGCGGAAGCGGTCGAGTTCGCCGGTGGAGTAGACCGAATCGACCAGCTTGCCCAGCGTGCCGCGGATGATGTCCTGCGGCAGCTTGGCGCGGTTCTCGGCCCAGTCGGTTTCCATGATGCCCAGGTTGCGCTGGTCGGTGGTCAGCAGGAAGCCGTTCTCCTGCCAGAAGTCCTTCACCGGGTCCCAGAGCTGGTCGGGCGTGCGGTTGACGACGATCCAGCGCTGCGTGCCCGAGCGTTCCATGCGCACGTCGCCGATGTTGGCCACCGCGGTGGGAATGCCCGGGGCGTTGGCGATGCCTGCCTGGTACGAGTTGGCGCTCACGGCACCGCCGGGGATGGCGTAGCGGTTGTCGCGCGAAAGCTGGGAGAGATCGGGTGGGACTTCGAGCGTCGGGGCCTTGCCGGCGCTCTTGTAGTCGATCTTGTCGCTCTCGAGCACGGAGCAGGCGGCGAGGCTGGCAACGAGGGCCAGCAGAGCAAGTCGCGAAAGGTTCTTCAACGTCGTCTTCCTTGTTGGAATGGTTCGGTCAATCTAGGGGCCGCAGTGCCCGCCGCCATCTCTGAGCGCGGTTCGGGCAAAAGGTTGCTTAACCTTGCTGCGGCCGGGGGAAAGGCAGGTCCGGGACGTGCTGGAAGAGGCGTTCAGCCCTTGAGCAGGCCGGTGGCACGCAGGGCGCCCTCGACCGCCGGGCGGCTCGCTTCGCCGAGTTCGGTGAGCGGCAGGCGCAGCGTACCGCCGCACAGGCCGAGCCTCGCCATCGCCCACTTCAGCGGGATCGGGTTGGGCTCCACGAACAGGTTGCGATGCAGCGGCATGAGCTCGAACTGGATCTGCATGGCGCGCTTCACGTCGCCAGCCAGCGCAGCGACGCACAGCTCGTGCATCTTGCGCGGCGCGATGTTGGCCGTGACGCTGATGTTGCCCTGGCCGCCGCAGAGCATGAGCGCGACCGCGGTCGGGTCGTCGCCGGAATAGACGGCGAAGTTCTCCGGCACTTCGCGGATGAGCCACTGGGCCCGCTCGATGTTGCCGGTGGCTTCCTTGATGCCGATGATGCCGGGCACCTGAGCCAGGCGCAGCACGGTGTCGTGCGCCATATCGGCGACGGTGCGGCCGGGCACGTTGTACAGCACGATGGGCAGGTCGCCCACGGCCTCGGCGATGGCCTTGAAGTGCTGGTACTGGCCCTCCTGCGTGGGCTTGTTGTAGTACGGCACGACCTGGAGCTGCGAGTCGGCGCCCACGCCCTTGGCGAACTTGGCGAGCTCGATGGCTTCCTTGGTGGAGTTCGCGCCGCAGCCGGCCATCACGGGCACGCGGCCCTTGGCCTGCTCGACCGAGACGCGGATGATTTCGCAGTGCTCTTCGACATCGACCGTCGGCGATTCGCCGGTGGTGCCGACCACGCCCAGGCAGTCGGTGCCTTCTTCGATATGCCAGTCGATGAGCCGCCGCAGGGCGGGGTAGTCGACACTGCCGTCGTCGTGCATCGGCGTGACGAGCGCGACGATGCTGCCTGTCAGTTGCTCCAAGGGGAATCTCTTTGTCGGTGGACGAAAGCGCCGATTCTACTTACTCCGGCGCCAGGCCAGACAGCAGCCCCGGGGCCCCTAGTTTCCCTTAAGGACGTGGCGCGCCGGCAGCCCGGAATCGGCCGCGTCCGGGCGGGCGGCGGCGATGCGCTGCACGAAGCGTGCGGGCTGCCCGATGAAGCCGTCCTCGTAGGCCACGACGCGCAGTCCGTCGCACGCCGCCAGCAACTCGCCCGGCTGCAGCAGGAAATCGGGCCGAGAGGGCTTGCCGACGGTCTCGTTGCCCGCGGCGAAGGTCTCGTAGAGCAGCACGCCGCCCGGCGCCACCGCGGCCACGATATCGGCCATGCGCGGACGCCAGAGGTAGTTGGTGACGACCACGGCGCCGAAGGCCTGGCCGGAGAAGGGCCAGGGACCGGATTCGATGTCGGCCTCGACCACCTTGCCGAACGCGCCGGCGGCCTCGACGGCTTCGGGAGAACGGTCGACGCCAGTGACCGCGTGCCCGCGTCCCGCGAACCACTTCATGTGCCGGCCGGCGCCACATGCCACGTCCAGCACCGACGCGCCGGGCGCAAGCAGGTGAGACCACCGGACGACCCACTCGGAAGGTGCCCCCAGGCCATGTACCGGTGCTATCTCTTTCATAGCGATCCGAGGCTCAGAAACAGGACCAGATCTGGTCGACCAGCGTCACGAGGAAATCCGGGTGCACGTACAGGGTGAACACGCCGCCCAGCACCGCGAGCGCGGCGGCCAGCCAGCCGGCCTGGAAGATGTGATGGCGCATCCGGGGAGTCATAGCCCTGTTTTACACGCAAACGGGCTGCGGATCAGCCTGCGGCGCCCACGGGCTGCGGACCACGCGGAATGGCGCTTTCCTTCACCGGCAGGTTGACCAGCGCCGCGAACACGCCCAGGGCGATCGCGATGTACCAGACGATGTCGTAGCTACCCGTGGTGTCGTACAGGTAGCCGCCCAGCCACACGCCCAGGAAGGAGCCGACCTGGTGGCTCAGGAACACGAAGCCGCTGAGCATCGAGAGATGCGCCACGCCGAAGATGCCCGCCACGATGGCGTTGGTGGCCGGCACCGTGGACAGCCACAGGAAGCCCATCGCCGCGGAGAAGAGGTACACGCTCATCGGCGAGATCGGGGCGATCAGGAAGAGCGCGATCGACACCGCCCGCGCGAAGTAGATGGCTGCCAGGATCTTGCGCTTGGCCAGCTTCTGCCCCAGCAGCCCCACCGTGTAGGTGCCGAACACGTTGAAGAGGCCGATGAGCGCCAGCGCGTAGCCCGCCACCTCGGCCGGCAGGCTGCGGTCGCGCAGGTAGGTCGGCATGTGGATGCCGATGAAGGCCAGTTGGAAGCCGCAGACGAAGTAGCCCGCCATCAGCAGGCCGAAGCTCGGATAGCGGAATGCCTCGCCCACCGCCTGCATCACCGACTGCTCGCGGTGGCCGGCCTGCGCCGCCGTCTTCGGCTCGCGCAGCCCGAAGGCCAGCAGAACGATCACCAGCGCCAGCACCGCCACCACGGCCAGCGCGGTCTGCCAGCCCAGGTGGCCGATCAGCCGGCCCTCGACGGGCGCCAGGAGGAACTGTCCGAACGAGCCTGCCGCCGCCGCCACCCCCATGGCCCACGAGCGCCTCTCGGCCGGGATCTGCCGGCCGATCACCCCGTAGATCACCGCGTAGGTCGAGCCCGCCTGCGCCGCACCGATCAGGATGCCCGCACTCAGCGTGAAGAGCAGCGGCGTCGGCGAATGCGCCATGCCGAACAGGCCCGCCGCATAGAGCAAGGAACCGCCGATCAGCACCCTGAACGCGCCGAACCTGTCGGCCAGCATGCCCGCGAACACGCCGAAGATGCCCCACGAGAGGTTCTGCACCGCCAGCGCGAAGGAGAAGGTCTGCCGGCTCCAGTCCTGCGCCTGCGTGATCGGCTGCAGCCACAGGCCGAAACCGTGGCGTATGCCCATCGACAGCGTGACGATCATCGCCCCGCAGAAAAGGACTTGCTTGACCGAGAGGGCGGGGGTGGCTGGGGATTGCATGACTTCGAATGTAACTATTCGCCTGCTCGAGCAGGTGGCGCGCCGGCCAAAGCCATTGATGATTTATCGGCCGGCTTTCGATGCGGCGGACGCATCAAAAGCTGCAGGGCTTCAGCGTGCTGTCGCGCCGGCGACAGACCGCGTTCCGGGAAAGCCGTGCGCGCAGGCTCGCCAGGTCAGCCACAGCGCCGGCGCCAGCAGCACGAGCAGCGACCAGGGCAGCGCCCCGGCACCACTGGCCTGCAGCAGCAGGCCGCCGATCAGCCCTCCGCCCGCGATGGCGATGTTCCACACCGTGACCACCATCGACTGCGCCACGTCGGCCGATTCACCCGCCGCCTGCGCAGAGGCGGTCTGGAACAGCGTGCCAGCGCCGCCATAGGCCAGGCCCCAGATGGCCACGCCCAGGTACACCGCTGCCGCCGATCCCGTGGCCGAACCGAGCAGCAGCGCCGTCAGCCCGAACGCTGCCGTGCTCGCGAGCACCAGTTCGCGCAGCCAGCGGTCGATCAGCACGCCCGTCACCCAGATGCCCGCCAGCGAGGCCGTCCCGAAGACCAACAACACCAGGTCGACCCGCGCGCCCAGCCCGGCGTGCACCAGGAACGGTGCGATGTAGGTGTAGAGGATGTTGTGGGCCAGCACGAAGGCCAACATCACCCCGAGCACCGGCCGCACGCCCGGCAGCAGGAACACGAGCCTCACGCTCCGGCGCCGCGCGGCTTCCTGGCCAGGAAAGTCGGGCACCTTCCAGCGCACCCAGCCGAGCAGCAGCACCGACAGCGCCGACATCACCAGGAAGGCCGGACGCCAGCCCACGCCGGTGCCCAGCAGCGTGCCCGCCGGAATGCCCAGCGACAGCGCCAGCGGAGCGCCCAGCATGGCGACCGCGATCGCGCGGCCCTGCATCGACGGCGGCACCATGCGCCCCGCGTGTCCGGCCACCAGCGCCCAGAGCAGCCCCGCGAACACGCCGGCGAAGAAGCGCGCGGCCAGCGTCAGCGGATAGCTGTGCGAGAGGGCTGTGATCGTGTTGACGACCGCGAAACCGCCGATCGCCAGCATCAGCAGCGGACGCCGCCGCCAGCCGCGCGTGAGCGCCACCAGCGGAATGGCCGCGACCAGCGAGCCCAGTGCATAGACCGTCACCAGCTGCCCGACCAGCGCGGGCGTGACGGCGAGGCTCGCGCCTATCTGCGGCAGCAGGCCGGCCGGCATGGCTTCGGTGAGGATCGTGATGAAGCTGGCGGCCGCCAGCGCAAGCAGGCCGGACAGCGGCAGCCGTGCCCGGGACGAGGATGGATTCGGATGAGTGAGTGACATGAGGTCGACGATAGGAAGAAGCCAACTCCGGAAAAAGGGGGATACAGTTCCGCTCAATGCGGACATCGGATTCCGCAATGTGGCCATCCCGGGCTTCCCCTTCTCTTCCATCCTTCGTTTTCCATGGACAGCCTCAGCGGTTTCACCGTCTTCATCCAGGTGGCCGAGACCCGCAGCTTCGTCACCGCCGGCCGCGTGCTCGGCGTTTCCGCGTCCGCGGTCGGCAAGCGCGTGGCGCGGCTCGAGGAGCGGCTGGGCGTGCGGCTGTTCCACCGCAGCACCCGCAGCATCACGCTCACCGCCGAGGGTGCGCTGTTCCTCGCGCGCAGTCGCCGGGTGCTGGCCGAGATCGAGGCCGCGGAGCAGGAGCTGTCCTGTTCGGCCGGTTCGCCGCGCGGCAAGCTGCGCGTGAGCCTGCCGCTGGTCAGCTCGCTGGTGCTGCCGCTGCTTGCCGACTTCATGTGCGAGTACCCGGATGTCGAGCTAGACCTCGACTTCAGCGACCGGCTCGTCGATGTCATCGAGGAGGGCTTCGACGCAGTGGTGCGCACCGGCGAACTCACCGATTCACGGCTCTCGGTGCGTCGTCTGGGACAGTTCTCGCAACTGCTGGTGGCTTCGCCCGATTACCTGGCGCGCCGCGGCGTGCCTCTGGTGCCGGCGGACCTGGCGCAACACGCCTGCCTGCATTACCGCTACCCGGCCACGGGCAAGGTGGAAGTCTGGCCGCTCGTGCCGGGGCCCGACGGTGCGGAGGTGAAGCCACCGGTCTCCATGATCTGCAACAACATGGAAACCCGCCTGTGCTTCGCGCTGCGCGGACGCGGCATCGCCTTGCTGCCCGACTTCTGCGTGCGCGAGGCGCTGACCACGGGCGGGCTGTGCAGCGTTCTGGCGGAACACGTGCGCCCGCATGCCATCGACCTCGGCGTTCTGTGGCCTTCGGGGCGCAATCCGTCGCCGAAGGTGCGCGCCTTCATCGACTTCCTGGGTGCCCGCATGTTCGTGTCGTAGAAGCCCTCCTGTATGGGTATCCAGTTGTTTGGCGGCTACTGACTACAATCCGCCCCCATGGCGACTCCCCCCAAGACTCCCCCCAGCTCATCGTCCGCCTCCTCCGGCTATTCGGAAGGCTCCATCCGCGTGCTCAAGGGCCTCGAGCCCGTCAAGCAGCGCCCGGGCATGTACACCCGTACCGACAACCCGCTGCACATCATCCAGGAAGTGCTCGACAACGCCGCCGACGAGGCGCTCGCGGGCCACGGCAAGAAGATCAAGGTCACGCTGCACACCGACGGTTCGGTCAGCGTGGAAGACGACGGCCGGGGCATTCCCTTCGGCCTGCATCCGGAAGAGAAGGCGCCCGTGGTCGAGCTGGTCTACACCCGGCTGCATGCTGGCGGCAAGTTCGACAAGGGCTCGGGCGGCGCCTACAGCTTCTCGGGCGGCCTGCACGGCGTGGGCGTGTCGGTGACCAACGCGCTGTCGAAGCGGCTCGAGGTGGCCACGCACCGCGAGGGCTCGGTCGCGAAGCTGGCCTTCAGCGGCGGCGACGTGATCGAGGCGCTGGAGGTCCGCAAGCTGGAGGCCGGCGAGCGCAAGCAGGGCACCACGGTTCGCGCCTGGCCGGACGCCAAGTACTTCGAGACCGCCGCGCTGCCCATGGGTGAGCTCACCCACCTGCTGCGCAGCAAGGCCGTGCTGATGCCGGGCGTGAGCGTCACGCTCATCAACGAGAAGACCAAGGAAACGCAGCAGTGGCTCTACAAGGGCGGCCTGAGCGACTACCTGATGCAGACGCTCAGCAGCGACCCGGTCATTCCGCTGTTCGAAGGCAGCGGCCACGCCGACAAGAACGCCGACAACTTCGCCGAGGGCGAGGGGGCCGACTGGGCCGTCGCCTTCACCGAGGAAGGCCAGCCGGTGCGCGAGAGCTACGTCAACCTGATCCCCACCAGCGCCAGCGGCACGCACGAAAGCGGCCTGCGCGACGGTCTGTTCAACGCAGTGAAGAGCTTCATCGAGCTGCACTCGCTGCTGCCCAAGGGCGTGAAGCTGCTTCCCGAGGACGTGTTCGCGCGCGCCTCGTACGTGCTGAGCGCCAAGGTGCTCGACCCGCAGTTCCAGGGCCAGATCAAGGAGCGCCTGAATTCGCGCGACGCCGTGCGCCTCGTGTCCAGCTTCGTGCGCCCCGCGCTGGAGCTGTGGCTCAACCAGCACGTCGACTACGGCAGGAAGCTCGCCGAACTGGCCATCAAGGCTGCCCAGACCCGCCAGCGCGCCGGCCAGAAGGTCGAGAAGCGCAAGGGCTCCGGCGTGGCCGTGCTGCCCGGCAAGCTGACGGATTGCGAGAGCAAGGACATCAGCCACAACGAGGTCTTCCTGGTCGAGGGCGATTCCGCAGGCGGCAGCGCCAAGATGGGCCGCGACAAGGAAAGCCAGGCCATCCTGCCGCTGCGCGGCAAGGTGCTCAACACCTGGGAAGTGGAGCGCGACCGGCTGTTCGCCAACACCGAGATACACGACATCTCGGTCGCCATCGGCGTCGATCCGCACGGCCCCGGCGATTCGCCCGACCTCAGCGGCCTGCGCTACGGCAAGATCTGCATCCTCAGCGATGCCGACGTGGACGGCTCCCACATCCAGGTGCTGCTGCTCACGCTTTTCTTCCGGCACTTTCCGAAACTCATCGAAGCCGGCCATGTGTATGTCGCGAAGCCGCCATTGTTCCGGGTCGATGCACCCGCGCGCGGCAAGAAACCGGCGTCCAAGGTCTATGCTCTGGACGAAGGCGAACTGACCGCGACGCTCGACAAGCTCCGCAAGGACGGCGTGCGCGAAGGCGCCTGGAGCATCAGCCGCTTCAAGGGCCTGGGCGAAATGAGCGCGGAACAATTGTGGGAAACCACGCTCAATCCTGACACCCGGCGCCTGATGCAGGTCCAATTGGGCCGCTTCGATTTCACGTCCACCCAGGGCGAAATCACCAAGCTGATGGGCAAGGGCGAAGCGGCGGCGCGGCGCGAGCTCATGGAGTTGCGCGCCGATGACGTCGATATCGACGTCTGATTCCGGTCGAGACATCTCTCCTTCTCACGACAGGGCATGAACGGGCACAAGATCATTTGCGGTTCTCTGGCAGGGGCTTGCGTTGTGGGCGCGATCGCCATGCTGGCGCGCGCCCGGCCGGAGATCGCGCCGCCGGACATGTTCTTTGCCGGCCTGTTCTTGCTCTTCGTGTTCGTGTTTATCTGGGCGGGCTGGTGGGACGAGGCGGTCAACGACAACGCCGAACCCAGCCTGGCGGAACGGACCGTCGCCACCACGTGGCTCTGGGTGCGCCGCGTTATTTGCTGGAGTGCCGCACTGGTCTTACTGGGGCTGGCCGTATCGATGTTCTTCAATGGCGTTGCACTCGCGCGCCTACCCGTCTTCCTCTTCTTTCTTGCATTGGGCGGCGTGTCGTTCTGGGTCGGGCTGAAGGGTGGCGGCCGCGCTCGAAGCATGAGCGACGACGCAGCAGTCCACGCCGAGCGCCGCAGGCGCTACGGCTGGTGGTTCTGAAGGCAGGGCCCGCATTGCCATGAAACGCTGGTTCCGTCCATTCATGCTGTGTGCAGCGCTCGCGCTGTCGCAGCAGGCCGCGCAAGCCACCGACATCTACGGCTACATCGACAGCAAGGGCAACGCGCACTTCGCCTCCGAGAAGCTCGACGAGCGCTACCAGATCTTCTTCCGTGGCGGCCAGAGCTTCGACACCGCCAACGGCATCGCCCCGCTGGGCCGCGGCGTGGGCAAGCTCGATGGCAAGGTGCCGCCTGCCTCGCAGAGCCTGCTCGCCATGTTCGAGGCTTCGCCGAGCTACAAGACCGCCAAGTCGGCGCTGCGCGATGCGTCGAACAAGCACGCCATCGACTACGAACTGCTGCAGGCGCTGGTCGCCACCGAGTCGGGCTTCGACGCGCAGGCCGTCTCGCCCAAGGGCGCGATGGGCCTGATGCAGCTGATGCCCGCCACCGCGCAGCGCTACGGCGTGTCGGCGGACAAGCGCGCGACCATCGAGAAGAAGCTGTTCGACCCGCGCATCAACATCGCCGCCGGCTCGCGCTACCTGCGCGACCTGATCGCGATGTTCCCGGGGCAGATCGAGCTCGCGCTGGCCGCCTACAACGCCGGCGAGGGCGCGGTGCAGCGCGCGGGCAACAAGATCCCGAACTACAAGGAAACGCAGAACTACGTGCAGACCGTGCTGCAGCTGTATGCGTACCTCAAGCCCTCGGTTGCCTCGGGCAGTGGCAGCGGCGCCGTGCGAGGCGGCAAGACGCCGGGACGCATCCGCATGGAACTGACCGTGCCGCAGGGCGGCGCGCTCGGCCGCGGCAACATGCCGTCGGATGGCCCGCGCAACATGCCGGCCATGCCCGACATCCCCGAGCCATCGGCAGTGCCTACGGGCGCGGCCGATGCGCCACCGGGCACGCCGCTGTCCTGATCGGCAGGAGGAGGGAGGGGGCCATGGATCGTCGAAGCTTCGTTCTCGCGACCGCCGCCGGCATGGTGACGGGCGGCGCACGCGCGCAGCATCCGGCCACGCACGACACGCTGCCGCCCGTGCCTTCCTCGGCCGAGCCCTATGCGCGTCTGCAGGGCGGCGTGCCGCACCACATGACGCCCGAGCAGGAAGCCCAGCGCTTCACCGACAGCTCCGCACCGCCCGGTCCGCAGGGGCGATGGGAGCCGCGCGCCGCATTGCCGATTCCCCGCAGCGAGATGGCCTGGGCCACCGCGGCGATCGGCCGCATGCACGTGGTCGGCGGCTATGGCGAAGGCAAGGTCAACCGCGACTACCACCACATCTACGACCCCAAGGCCGACCGCTGGCTCGACGGCGCGCCGCTGCCCCGCGGTGCCAACCACGTCGCTGTGACCGCCGATGGCGGCCGCGTCTACGCGCTCGGCGGCTTCGTCGAGCAGAACCGGCGCTCGGACACCAACGCCTACGTCTACGACATCGCCGCCAATCGCTGGAGCGCGATCGCGCCGCTGCCGCGTCCGCGCGGCGCTGCCGCCGCCGTGATGCTCGACGGCGCGCTGCACCTGATCGGCGGCGCTTCCGAACCTGCCGCGGAGCGCGCTAGCGTGGGCTGGCACGAGGTCTACGACCCGAAGGCCGACCGCTGGTCCGCCCGCAAGCCGCTGCCGGGTGCGCGCGACCACGTGGGCTGCGTGTCGCACGGCGGCCGGATCCACGTGATCGGCGGGCGCTTCAACACCTTCGAATACAACACCGACCTGCACCACGTCTACCTTCCCGCACGCGACACCTGGGAGCTGCGCTCGCCGCTGCCCACCGCGCGCTCGGGCCACGGGCTCGTGGTGTATCGAGGCCGCTTCTTCGCCATGGGCGGGGAGGGCGGCATCCTCGTCGACGGCGTGCCGCGCCAGGCGAAGGTGTTCGGCCAGATGGAAAGCTACAACCCCGTCGACGACACCTGGCAGGGGCATGCCCCGATGACCACGCCGCGGCACGCGGTGGGCGCGGCCGTCATCGGCGACTGGATCTACGTGGCCGGCGGCGGCGCAGTGCTCGGCGGCGCCGTACAGTCCGCGGTCCACGAGGCTTTCACTCTTGGCTGAACGCCCAGCCAGCAACAACAAAAGTTTTTCTCACCAGCTCTTTCATGGATTCCCAACCTCCGCTCGATCTCCAGGGTCCCACCGACGGCGACACGACCCTGACCCTTGCCGACTACGCCCAGACCGCCTACCTCGAATACGCGCTGAGCGTGGTCAAGGGCCGTGCGCTGCCCGATGTGTCCGACGGCCAGAAACCGGTGCAGCGCCGCATCCTGTATTCGATGTCGCGCATGGGCCTGGGCTTCGGTGGCACCAACGGCACCGTGGGCGCCAAGCCCGTGAAGAGCGCGCGCGTGGTCGGCGACGTGCTCGGCCGCTTCCACCCGCACAGCGACCAGGCCGCGTACGACGCGCTGGTGCGCATGGCGCAGGACTTCTCGCAGCGCTATCCGCTGGTCGACGGCCAGGGCAACTTCGGCAGCCGCGACGGCGACGGCGCAGCCGCCATGCGCTACACCGAAGCGCGCCTGGCGCGCATCACCAGCCTGCTGCTCGACGAGATCGACGAAGGCACGGTCGACTTCATTCCCAACTACGACGGCAGCACAGAAGAGCCGCGACTGCTGCCTGCGCGGCTGCCGTTCACGCTGCTCAATGGCGCGAGCGGCATCGCGGTCGGCCTGGCCACCGAGATCCCGAGCCACAACCTGCGCGAGATCGCCGATGCGTGCGTGGCGCTGATCAAGTCGAACGGCAAGCTCAGCGAGGAAGAACTCTTCGCCATCGTGCCCGGCCCCGACTATCCGGGCGGCGCGCAGATCATCAGCAGCGCGGCCGACATCGCCGACGCCTACCGCACCGGCCGCGGCTCGCTCAAGGTGCGCGCGCGCTGGAAGATCGAGGAACTGGCGCGCGGCCAGTGGCAGCTGGTGGTCAACGAGCTGCCGCCGGGCGTGAGCTCGCAGCGCGTGCTGGAAGAGATCGAGGAAATCACCAACCCCAAGGTCAAGGCCGGCAAGAAGGCGCTGAGTGCGGAGCAGACGCAACTCAAGGCCTCGATGCTGTCGGTGCTCGACGTGGTGCGCGACGAATCGAGCAAGGACGCCCCGGTGCGCTTGGTGTTCGAGCCCAAGACCTCGCGCATCAGCCAGGAAGAGTTCATCACCACGCTGCTCGCGCAGACCTCGCTGGAAACCTCGTCGCCGGTCAACCTCACGATGGTCGGCATCGACGGCAAGCCCACGCAGAAGTCGCTGCGCCAGATGCTCAACGAGTGGATCGCCTTCCGCGAGATCACCGTCGAGAAGCGCTCGCGGTTCCGCCTGGGCAAGGTGCAGGACCGCATCCACATCCTCGAAGGCCGGCAGCTGGTGCTGTTGAACATCGATGAGGTGATCGCGATCATCCGTGCGGCAGAAGACCCGAAGGCCGCGCTCATCGCGCGCTTCAACCTCAGCGAACGCCAGGCCGAGGACATCCTCGAAATCCGGCTGCGCCAACTCGCGCGGCTCGAGGCCATCAAGATCGAGCAGGAACTCTCCAGTCTGCGCGACGAGCAGAAGAAGCTCGAAGACATCCTCGCCAGCCCCGCTGCGCTGCGCCGCCTGCTGGTGAAGGAAATCGAAGCCGATGCCAAGAGTTTCGAAGACCCGCGCCGCACTCTGATCCAGGCCGAGAAGCGCGCCGTGGCCGAGGTGAAGGTGGTCGACGAACCCGTCACCGTCATCGTGTCGCAGAAGGGCTGGGTACGTACGCAGAAGGGCTGGGCCAGCGAGAAGGCGGCAGGTGCCGCGAACGGCTCTGCGCCCGAGTACAGCTTCAAGTCGGGCGACTCGCTCTACGGCGCCTTCGAATGCCGCAGCGTCGACACGCTGCTGGTGTTCGGCAGCGCCAAGGACAAGAGCGTGCGCGTCTACACGGTGCCCGTGGCCTCGCTGCCGGGCGGTCGCGGCGACGGCCAGCCCGTCACCACGCTCATCGACCTGGACGCCGGCACGCACGTCACGCACTTCTTCGCGGGCCCGGTCGGCGCCAGCCTGCTGCTGGCCAACACCGGCGGCTACGGCTTCATCGCCACGGTCGAGAACATGATGTCGCGCCAGCGCGGCGGCAAGGCCTTCGTCGACGTGGGCGAAGGAGAGCAGCTGTGCCGCCCCTCGCTGGTGGGCGGTGCGAGCGGTGCCGAGCCGATGCCGGCGGCCACGCACGTGGCCTGCGCCTCGACCGGCGGACGCATCCTGACCTTCGACATCGCCGAGCTCAAGAGCCTGCCCAAGGGCGGCCGCGGCCTCACGCTGATCGACCTGGAAGCCAAGGACACCCTGGCCGGCGCCGCCGCCTACACGCGCAGCGTGAAGATCGAGGGCATCGGCCGAGGCGGCAAGGAACGCGAGGAAACGCTGGAGATCCGCACGCTGAACAACGCGCGCGGCAGCCGCGCGCGCAAGGGCAAGGCGGCCGACCTGGGCTTCAAGCCCACCAGCATCGTCCGGGTGCAGTAGCCATGGGCGGCATCGACATCAGCGTCATCGGCGTCTTCATCGCCGTGGTCACCGGCATCGGCAGCTATGTGCTGGGCCGGCGCATGCGCGAGAAGCGGGCTCTGAAGAAGCGCGAGAAGGACCGCATCGCCTCGCAGGCGAACGAGACGCGCCAGGTGCGGCGCGCTCGCGAGCGCAAGGAGCGCGGCGGGTAGTCCGCCCTGCCTTGGGGAGAGGGGCGGTCAGCGCAGGTCGACCCACCAGCGCGTGTTGGTCCGCGCCGCTCCCACCGTCACCACTTCGCCGATCACCGGCGTGGCCAGTTCGATCTTCCTGGCCTCCGTGAGGGCCGCGATGCGGTCCAGCGGATCGCGCCAGGCGTGGAAGGCGAGGTCGAAGGTGCTGTTGTGTACCGAGAAGAACACCTTGCCGCGCAGGTCTTCGAAGGCCTTCACGCTCTGCTCGGGCGTCATGTGCACGGCAGGCCACATGCTGTCGTAGGCGCCGTTCTCCATCAGCGCGATGTCGAAGCCGCCGAAGCGCTCGCCGATCTGCTTGAAGCCCGGGAAGTAGCCCGAGTCGCCGCTGTAGAAGATGCGCTGGTCGCCGCTTTGCACCACCCATGAGGCCCACAGCGTGCGGTCGCGGTCGCCGAGCGTGCGGCCCGAGAAGTGCTGTGCGGGCGTGGCGGTGAGCTTCACTCCGTCGTGCTCGGCGGACTGCCACCAGTCGAGTTCGGTCACGCGGTCGGCCGGTACGCCCATCGCCAGCAGCCGCGAGCGCACGCCCAGCGGCACGAAGTAGCGCTTCACTTCCTTCGCGAGGTATTCGATGGTCGCCACGTCGAGGTGGTCGTAGTGGTCGTGCGAGAGGATCACGCCTTCGATGGGCGGCAGATCCTCCAGCGCGATCGGCGTCTTGTGGAAGCGCTTCGGCCCCGCCCACTGCACGGGCGATGCGCGGTCGCTGAACACGGGGTCGATGAGCCAGTATTTGTCGCGCAGCTTCAGCAGGTGCGACGAATGGCCCAGGCGCACCACGTGGTTGGTTCGGGTGTCGAGCGCCTCGAGGGTGGGCCTGTCCAGCGGCTTCACGGGAATGGGGTCGACCGGCACCGTGTCGATCTTGCTGCCCACGATGAAGCGCGACCAGATGCGCCATGCGCTGGCCTGCTGGGGCAGGTCAGGGTTGGCCATGTTCTGGAAGCCGCCGTCCTTGAACTGGGGCGAGTTCTCGTAGCGAGTCTCGCCGCCGCCTGCGGCGCTGCAGCCCGCGACGAAGGCGCAGCCGGCCGCGGCGAGCGCGGTGCCGCGGCGCAGGAGTTGCGGCAGGTAGGAGCCTTGCGAGTCCGGGTTTTCAGCCATGGGAAAGCCTTCTGGATTGTGTTTGTCGGATGGCCGGAGACTATCGAAGGCGCATGTTTCAATGGTTTCAGCGATAGAAACATTCAGGCAGGAGGGGCATTCAGGCTCTATGCCATGCGCCGTATGGCGGGCGCGAGGCTGGCCCGGCACACTGCCGGACTTCATCGGTTCGACCGAAGCTGAGGAGGCTGAAGATCCATGAGCACCAACCGCTATCCCATCATCTACGTGCGCGGCTACGCCATGACCGAGTCGGAGCGCGACGAGACCGCGGCCGACCCGTTCTGCGGCTTCAACATCGGCTCCACTGTGTATCGCGCCACCGTGAAGAAGGAAGCGCCGGCGCAGAAATTCGTCTTCGAGTCGCCCATGGTGCGGCTGCTGGCCGACTTCCAGTACCAGAGCGTCTACCAGAACGGCCTGGACATCCTCGACCCCGACTGGAAGCCCTCGCCCGATGCGAACGGCAACGACGTCGACGGCATTCCCTCGGCCTCGGTCATCATCTACCGCTACTACGACTCGGGCTCCGAACTGCTGGGCGACGGCAAGGCGAAGGACGTCAAGGTGTACGCGCAGGGCCTGAGCCAGCTGATCCTTCGCGTGCGCGACCTCGTGGTGCAGCGCGAAGGGCCCTCGGGCTTCACGGCCGACGACTTCCGCTGCTACCTCGTCGCGCATTCGATGGGAGGCCTTGTGGTGCGCGCCTTCCTGCAGAACCCCGCGCTGGGCGACGCGGCCGCGCGCGCCTGCGTCGATAAGGTGTTCACCTACGCCACGCCGCACAACGGCATCGACATGGGCGGCATCAACGTGCCTGCATGGCTCACGGTGAACGAAATGAACACCTTCAATCGCGACAAGATGTCCGAGTTCCTGGCAACTCCTGCGGTCAATGGCCGCATGGACTACCTGCCGGCCGCCGCCTTCCCGACCGAGCGCTTCTTCTGCATGGTCGGCACCAACCGCGGCGACTATGAAACCGCCAAGGGCCTCTCTCGCATGTTCGCGGGCCACGGCAGCGACGGGCTCGTGCGCATCGAGAACGCATCGCTCTGGGCCATGGACGACGCTGGCAAGACGCAGCCGGTGGCCACTGCCTACACCTATCGCTCGCATTCGGGCTACTTCGGCATCGTGAATTCCGAGGAGGCCTACCAGAACCTCACGCGCTTCCTGTTCGGCGACGTGCGCGTGGACCTGTGGTTCGACGTCGACGGCGTCACGCTGCCGCCCGACCTGCCCAAGGACGCGGATGTCGATGCGCTCTACCAGGTCGAGCTGCTCGCCGCGCCGCGCGGCAAGCGCTGGTACCTGAGCCGCCGCATCGCCGAGGAAGACTCGCCCGCCTGCCGCACGCACAAGGAACTCACAGACCCGGCCACCGCCGACCGCCGCTCGATCTATCTGTCGACCGTTTTCCTCGCCAACAGGGCGCGGGTGAAGCAGGACCGGCCCACGCTGGCCTATGCCATGACGCTGGGCGTGCGCGTGCCCGACTACCAGGTCAACAACAAGTTCTGGCTCGACGGCCACTACGAAGGCAGCTCGCTGTTCCGCGACACGCTGATCATCGAGATCGCGCCGCCGCAGCCCGACGACGCGGCGCAGAACTGGAACGTCAAGTACGGCTGGCAGACCGACACCGCCGGGCGCGCCTCGCTGCCCATGAGCCCCAAGCAGCTCGCGAGCGGCAAGCTGCAGTTCGTGGTGCCGCTGTCGAGCCTCGGCGCAGCGCCGGCCGCGCCCGGCATCAGCGGCAAGGTGAGGCTGGAAGTGAGCGCCTGGCAATAGAGGCGCCTGGAAGCAGGGGGCAGCAGGGGAGGCAGTGAGGGCGGCAGTAGGGCGCCCGTCAGGAACGGTCGGGCACAATCGCGCCGGTCAAGAACCCGCCGATTCCGGACCCATGAAAACTGCCGTTCTCGTCATCGATGTCCAGCGTGGCCTTTGCGACGATCCGCCGCGCCCCCATGAGGCTCACGAGGTGATGCAGCGCATCAACGCGCTCACCGGGCGCGCCCGCGCTGCCGGCGCGCCGGTGGCCTTCATCCAGCATGAGAACGCGATCGACCTCGAATTCGACTCCGAGCGCTGGCAGCTTGCGGGCGCCCTCGACACCGACTCGCGCGACGCGCGCATCCGCAAGACCACGCCCGATTCCTTCCTGCGCACGCCGCTGGAAGCCTGGCTCTCCGAGCATGGCGTGAAGCGCGTGGTGGTCTGCGGCTATTCGTCGGAGTTCTGCGTCGACACGACCGTGCGCCGCGCCGCCGCACTGGGCTACCACGTGGTGCTCGCGGCCGATGCGCACACCTCGCACGACAAGCCGCACGCCACGGGCGCGAAGATCCGCGAGCATCACAACGCCACACTCGCGGACATCACGAGCTTCGGCGTGCCGATCCGCGCGATCGCCAGTGCGGAAGTCGTCTTCGGCGACTGAGTGAGATCAGCCCTGGGGAAGGCGGCCGGTGGCGAGGGCACTGGCCCAGTCCGGCCTGCCGTTGGCCATCGCGAGCGCCGCCATGCTCGCATGGTCGTAGGGTACCGAGATCAACGTGGAGGCCCAGCCTCCAGCCAACCGCTCCACGATGGCATAGCGCGCATCAGGCGCCCCGGTCTCGACGACATGTGGATGGGGATGGATGTCGTCATAGGCCTGCAGCCCCACGCTGCCTGGATTGACGATCAATTGCCCGCTCGAGGCGCGAACCACCCGCGGCACATGCGTGTGCCCGCATGCGACGAGCTGCACCTGCGCATCGATCCGGCCCAGCCGCGCATCGATCTCGGCCATCTCGGCCGGCCTGAGCAGCGACGGTTCGACCGTCTCCAGGAAGTAGTGCAGGTCGCTGTCCGGCGTTCCGTGGCACAGCAGCACTTCGGCATTCCAGCGCAGGCTGGGCCCTAGCGAGGCCATCCACGCGAACTCCTGCGGTCCAAGCCGGGCATGGGTGAATTCGTCCGATGCGCCGCGCCTGTCGGCGGGCAGTGTGAGCAGTTGGCGCTCGTGATTGCCCGCGAGGTGAATCCAGTCCTGCGCCATCAGGAAGCGTGCCGTTTCCAGCGGCATCAACGGGCCCGAGAGGCTGTCACCAAGGTTGACGACAGTGCCCACACCACGGCGACCGATGTCCTCGACGACGGCTTCCAGTGCGGGAAGGTTCCCGTGGATGTCGGAGACGATGGCGATGCGCATCGTGCCTATTCTGGCGGAATCACGAGCACAGCCTGCACCCACCGCGCGGCACTCGCGCGTGTCCGCGGGTGTTCGCGGGTGAAAGGCCCTGCATAAGAGGGATGCCTGAACGCTCACACGCCGCGCGACACGGCAACCTTGTGCAGGAGCTCGATCAGGATCAATTGCTCGCCCTTGGAGAGGTTGCCGAGCGCGAGCTGCTCTCCTTCGATGACCGATCGCGTAGCGCTGCTCGCGAGGGTGGCGCCGGTCGGGGTGGTGCGTAGGTATTGCGCCCTTCGATCCGTTGCGTGCGGCGTGCGGCGGATCAACTCTCGCCTTTCCAGCCGCTCGAGCCATGCCGCGATGTTGGGCGCGGTGACCGCGAGTGCCTTCGCCAGGCGGGCGGCCGACACGTCGGGATTTTCGTGGATCAGGCACAGCACCGTGAACTCGACGGGGCGCAGGTCGAAAGGTGTGCCGACTCGCTCGGCGAACACCGCGTCGGTGACGATCGTCGCCTGTGCGAGCTGGTAGCCGAGCACGTGGTGCAGGGACGCTTCGACCAGCCGGCCGGCTGGTGTGGCATCTACCGGATTGCTTCTGTTCTTGGGCATTCCGGGCATTGTCGTTCGCCATCCAACTGATTCACTGCCTGATCTAAATGGATTGCTTAGACATCGGAAGAGTGAAAACTGCCTAATGGAAAACCATAAATGGTTATCTTTGATAGTTAAGTAGATTAACCAATAGGCGCCGCATCCAGGCGTCGAAGGAGACACGCTTGAAGACCCCTGTATCCCTGTTCTTCGTCGCTTCACTGCTGGCCGCCTGCGGCGGAGGAAGCGGCGGTGGCGGCGGTTTCGTTGCCTCGCTTCCCACGACCGGCACTCCGTCGGGCACACCGCCGGCCGGCAACGGCAATCCCGTGACGCCTCCTCCCGACAATCCGGCGCCGCCCGTGGAGACACTGCCCGTGCTTGGCGCGGCCACTGGCGCGGCGCTCATCGATTGCGCCTCGCTTGCCGGCTTCACCTTTGCCAACACGACGATCACTGCAGCCAATTCGATCGCCGCCGGCACTCTGAGCGTCGCGGGCAAGCCGGTGGGGGCGCATTGCCAGGTGCGCGGATCGATGTATCAGCGCACGAGCCCGGTCGACGGACAGAGCTATGCGATCGGCTTCGAGATGCGTTTGCCGGTGAACTGGAACGGGCGCTACTTCTACCAGGCCAACGGAGGCCTCGACGGCAGCATCGGCACTGCCACCGGGCCGGTGGGCGGAGGCGGCGTTCTGGACAACGCCCTGAACAAGGGCTTCGCCGTGATCAGTTCCGACGCGGGGCACCAGGCGCCCACGCCCTTCTTCGGCATCGATCCGCAGGCTCGCCTCGACTATGGCTACCAGGCCGTCGGCAAGCTCACGCCGATGGCCAAGGCGCTGATCGCGTCGGCCTACGGAAAGGGCCCGGACCGCTCCTACATCGGCGGCTGCTCCAACGGCGGGCGCCACACGATGGTTGCCATGTCGCGCTACGCGGACGACTACGACGGCTTCCTGGTGGGCGACCCCGGCTTCCGCCTCCCCCTCGCGGCTTCCGCAAACATCGTCGGCGCCCAGAACTACAACGCCCTGGCAACCACCCCCGGCGATCCGGGCACGGGCTTCACGCTCGCCGAACGTACCCTGGTCTCCAATGCAGTCCTTGCCAAGTGCGACGCCCTCGATGGGACGACCGACGGCATCGTGCAGGACACCGGCGCATGCCAGGCGGCCTTCTCGCTCGACCGCGACGTTCCCACCTGCAGCGGCTCGCGCGACGGGACATGCCTTTCGGCCGACCAGAAGCTTCGCATCGGGCAGCTCTTCGCGGGTGCGCTCGACGGCGGCGGGAAAAAGTTCTATGCGAGCTTCCCCTTCGATGCGGGCCTGAACACCACCGGCTGGTCGTCGTGGAAGTTCTCGAATTCATTGAACCTCGACTCGGGCGCGGTCGCCTTCGTCTGGCAGGTGCCGCCTGAAAACACGGCCGGCTTCAATGGCCCCAACTTCACGCTCACAGCCAACATCGATTCGATCCTCGCGAAGATCACCTCGACCAACGGGCTCTACACCGAGAACTCGCTTTCGTTCATGACGCCGCCGAATCCGACCGACCTGAGCCGCTTGAAGAAGCGCGGCGCCAAGGTCATGGCCTACCACGGAACGAGCGACCCCATCTTCTCGAGCGACGACACGCAGCACTGGTATGACCAACTGGCCGTGGCCAACGGCGGCGATGCCTCCAACTTCGCACGCTTCTATCGGGTGCCCGGAATGAACCACTGCTCCGGCGGGCCGACCACCGACCAGTTCGACATGCTCGCACCGCTCGTCAACTGGGTGGAGAAGGGCGAGGCCTCCGATGCCGTCGTCGCTTCGGCGCGCGGTGCAGGCAACGCAGGCGGCGTGAACGGGGATGTGCCCGCGGGCTGGTCACCCACCCGCACCCGGCCGCTCTGCGCCTACCCGAAGGTCGCGCGCTACAAGGGCACGGGCGATATCGAGAAGGCCGAGAATTTCAGCTGCCAATGAAAGGCTTTTGAGGCTGGCTTGAACTCCAGCCTGTCGTTCGACCGCGTGGCGATGCAGTGCGAATCTTGTAGATCGTTAGCCACGCCGTTGCGACAAACACCGGGCCGAACCACTCGGTCGTGAGCGAACTGCGTGGCTATACTGCGCCGGTCACGCCGAACAAGGCGTGATCGGGTTTGACAGCCTGAAGCAATCTCTGCGACGTGAGCCGCAGTTTCCCGCAGGATCTGCGGCTTTTTCGTTCGCGCCTCCAGTTTTGGCGGCTCGGATGGGAGGGCTCGCGCCCTGCCGGTTTCTCGCAAGAGGTTGCCCGGTCTGTCAACCCGTCCGAGCTGCCGCCCTTGTTTGACAGCGAGAGCAGCAGTTTTTGCAAATCGCAACCTCTGGAGGTCGTCCGTGACCAAGCCTGCTCGCGTGCCCAAGCACCCGCCGAAAACCGATACCGCTTCAATGCCGAAGTCGGCCCATCCCCATTCAAATGCCGAATCGGTTGCCCTGCAAGCAGGCGATGACATCGAGAGCATTCGCCAAGTGCACAGCGCCTACGTATGCCTCGAAAAGCTCGTCGTTCCGATGCAGGTGAACGAGCGCGAGGAGATCTACCCGACGCGATCCGAATTCGGCGCGCTGTTCCGCCTGGTCAACGAGGAGATGCATCGGCGAATCGAAGCTGCGGACAGCACGATTGGTGCGTTGCGCGACGCTCTGAGCAAGCAAATTCTCTGAGCCTTATCGATGACGGGATCGGCGCAAGCGTCGGTCAATCCGCCCCAGGTCGCCACACCATCGTCAGCGCGAACGCGTCGGACGGTCCTCGCCGGTACGGGGCATTGTCAGCAGCTGGCGTTCATGGTCCCCGGGCGGATGAACCCAGTCCTGCGACATCAGGAACGGTGCGGTTTCCAAGGACATCAACGGCCCTAAAGACTGTCGTCGATTGACGATCGCCTCCACGCTGCGTCGGCAGGGCGTCAACCACGGTTTCGAGCGCAGGAAGATCTCCGTGGATGCCGGAGACGATGGCGATGCGCATCGTGACGTGATGATGAACGCTCGATTCGATCACATTCATACCAGAGCCACCGTTTTGGCGGCAGAGCATGCCGCTGTTCTGTTCGAGTCCCTCTCGATGCACGATTCGCTTTTAATTGTGAACAATGAATTGCATTCATAGAACATTCGGATGCACGCAATAAGGTCACAAGGATTGCGTTGACAGCGGCAATTGGATTGCATTTAATCCGTGTCGGCAAATAACCTCACTCACGATGAACTGACCCGAATCGGGCGTATGGCGGCGGTCCCGCATGCGAGTGCATGCAGGAGACCACTGCTGATGTCGAAATCGGATTTCTTCGGAGAGATGCAGGGAAGGATTTGCAATGGAGTTTCGCCAATGCAGCGCGGCAATCTTTGCTGCCGCCGTGGTGCTTGTGCCCGCCTCGAATGCCCGATCCATACAACGGGCCGAGTTGATGCTCGAAGTCGGAAAGTGGAAGGTATTCCGGGCGGATGCCAAAGAAGGCTCCGGATCGAGTTGTTTTGCCATCTACGGGCGTGAGGCGGATGTCCAGATGTGGCCCATCGGCCTCTTCCTGAAATTCCCCGAACCTGTGGATCAGGTCGATCTTGCTTTTGACCACGGCGCATTTCGCGGATTGCGGCATACGTCTACGGTGGAGCGAAAATTCAATCTGGTTCGGCTCGCGGATGAGGAACTCAAAAGCTTCCTCGGAGCGACGGAAGTGCGGGTAAGGATATTGACCGAGAGCAAGCAAAAGCTCAGCCGCACGCTCGAGGCCTCGGGGGCCAAGGAGGCGCACGCGTACCTTGTTTCCGGCTGTCCCGGCAAGTCGCCGCAGGCCACGCCCAAAGGATGTGAGGCGGGACTGGAGCAAACGCTGCGAGGTCAAGGCGTATCCGAAGACGATATCGTCGAACTTTGCGGCGAGCCGTCTGTGTAGGCGTCTCGAACCTTTCCGGACAAAAGCAGAGGATTCTTCTGGCGCGTGCGCTCTACAAGAAGCCGACCCTGTTGGTCATCGATGAAGGAACGGCACACCTGGACGCGAAGACCGAGGAAATCGTCTCGAACAATATCGCGAAGCTCGGCATCACGAGGGTCATCGTCGCGCATCGACTGGAAACGATCCGCGCAGCGAAAAACGTGCTCGAGTTCTCAGCCGGCAGATTGACGCCTCGTGAGTCCTGAAATGCACGGCTGGAATCGACAGCGCCTGTTCAGTCTTCCCCCGGCCGCCACACCTTCGCCAGCGCCGCCAGCTTGCCCCTGAACCCCAGCCTGTCGTTCGACAGCGCGTCGATGAAGTCCGAAAGGCGCTGCGACTTCACCATCGTGTAGATGGTGAGCCAGGTCGTGGCGACGAACACCACGCCGAACCACACGGCCTTTCGCCACAGCGGCGCCTCGGCCTCGGCCAGCAGGTTCATGCCGAGGAAGCCGGTGGTGATGGTGCCGATGAGACCGAAGAGTGTGACCACGGTGAGCCGCACCACGGTGGCGGCCTGGCGACGCAGGCTGTCGGCGTCGAGGTACGTGTTCATGTCGGCGATGCGCGCCTTGACCTCGTCGTAGAGCGGATCGAGCTCCAGGTGTGTGGCGCACATGTGGGAAAGGGCGCGCACCTGCGCCTGCTCCGAGATCTCGTGGAACCAGTAGCGGTGCGTGAAGCGCAGAAAGCGCTCGAAGCTCGCGCGGATGGCGCGCTTGAACTGCTTCACGCTCGGCGTGCTGCGGATGTCCAGCCGCTTGAGCGCCTCCACCAGCTGGTCGGAGAACATCAGCAGCGAGGCCTTCTGGAAGTGCGCGATGAGGAACAGCAGGAAGTGCTGGTGCCTGAACTGGGCGAGCACGCCGCGGTCGCGGCAGCAGAAGAACTCCGAGCGTGCGTCGCCCACCACGATGAGCGCATGGCCGTTGCACAGGTAGCGCGTGTTGGGCGCCGCGCCGGCGTTCACCCAGAAGCGGTCGTAGCAGTACTTGTGCTCGAAGTCGGCGAGGTGGTGCTCCGCATACGGAAGATGCGCCTCGCTGGTGCCCGAGCCCACGCCGGTGACGAGCGCGAGCCGAACGAAGTCGTCGCGCCTGAGGCGGCGCGGGTCGTCGAGCGACAGATAGGCCATGACCGGCATGCGGTAGTACTCGATCTGTCGGTAGCGCAGCACGCCTGCGTCTTCGGAATGGTCGCTCACCAGAGGCTGCATCAGATAGGCCCAGTGCGCGGCGATGCGCGGCGCGCGGTGCTGTGCCACGTGCGAGAGAAAGGCCTCGCGCTGCTGCGCGTCCGAGCTCGCGAGCACGCGGCCGTCGGCGCCCAGCCATTCGACGCTGGCCATGCAGTGCAGCGCCGAGCCGTCGGCCTCCCAGCCCGAGGGGTAGGCGCGGCCGAAGCGGTAGAGGATGTCCTGCGCCTGCGCGAGGCTCAGGTCGCTCGCGCCGACTTCGAGGTTGAGCATCACCACGTCGACGTCGAAGAAGAAATACAGGTCGCAATGGATCACGTCGAGCGTGACCGGCGCATCGCCCGGCTTCGATACGAGGCGCACCGCGGCGACGTCGTGGCGGCGGAAGATGCGCATCGGCGAGTCGCCGTCGCTGTCGGTGCCGCCTTTGCGCGAACGCCCTTCGCCGTAGAGGAAGCGCTGCACGTACGGCAGGAAGCTCACGAACTCGTTGTAGTGGCGCTCGTGGAAGCGGCTGCTGTCGCCGGTGTATTCGTCGACTTCCTCGCGCCAGGGCGATGCGTCTCCGATCTCGCGCAGCACATGCCAGGGGCCGTGGTGGTGTCCGGGCTGCGCGCCCGGCGGGGGCATCAGGCGCAGCGGCCAGAGCAGCGCCTGCCTGAAATGCTGCACGGTGGGAGCGCTCGTGGAGAGCGCGTTCGCCTCTGAGGGGATGTCGGCCGCGGGTGGGTTCAGCATGACATTGAAGTAGGCAGAAGGTGGGACAAAACGACCACCTAGGGGAATCCCTATGAAATCCTGAAACCGGTTTCATATAAGCTGCAAGCATTGCTTTCAGGGTATGCGCGCGTCCGCGCCGCGCAGCTTCAGGGCCCGCCCACCATGAACTACCAGTTTCAATTCGACGCCGTCTTCGCCGCGTGGCCGCTGCTGCTCAAGGGCACGTGGATCACGATCCAGCTCTCGCTCGTTGCCACGGTGCTGGGGCTGGTGGTGGCCATCTTCTGTGCCTGGGGCAAGACCTCGGGGCCGGGCTGGCTGCGCTTCATCATCAATGCCTACATCGAGGTGATCCGCAACACGCCCTTCCTCGTGCAGCTGTTCTTTTTCTTCTTCGCGCTGCCGGCCATCGGGCTGCGCTGGTCGCCGCAGACGGCCGCGCTGGTGGCCATGGTCGTGAACCTGGGCGCCTACTCCACGGAAATCATCCGCGCGGGCATCGAGTCGATTCCCAAGGGGCAGATCGAGGCGGGCAGGGCGCTCAACCTCAAGCCCTGGGAGATCTTCCGCTTCGTCATCATCAAGCCGGCGCTCAAGGCCATCTACCCGGCGCTCACGAGCCAGTTCATCTTGCTGATGCTGAGCTCGGCGGTGGTGTCGGTCATCTCGGCCGACGACCTCACCTCGGTGGCCGCCAACCTGCAGTCGCAGACCTTCCGCAGCTTCGAGATCTACATCGTCGTGGCGGCCATCTACCTCGCGCTGGCACTGGCCTTCTCGGCCATGTTCAAGCTGATCTACAAGCGCACGCTCGACTATCCGGACCGCCGGTAATCCACCAGAGACAGAGACGACGGACGGAGCAACAACACCATGCGCACCTTCGGCTTTCCCGAATTCCTTTTCATCCTCGAAGCGGCCAAGTGGACGCTCGCGCTGTCGGCCATCGCCTTCGTGGGCGGCGCGATCCTGGGCCTCGCCATCGCGCTGATGCGCACGTCGGAATCGACGTGGGCGCGCGGCATCTCGACCACCTTCATCCAGATCTTCCAGGGCACGCCGCTGCTGCTGCAGCTGTTCCTGGTGTTCTTCGGCGCGCCGGTGCTGGGGCTGGACATCAACCCGTGGATCGCCGCCGGCGTCGCGCTCATCCTCAACAGCGGCGCCTTCCTCGGCGAGATCTGGCGCGGCTGCATCCAGGCCATTCCGCGCGGCCAGTGGGAGGCGGCGCAGGCGCTGAACCTCAGGTACTTCGACCGCATGCGCGACGTGGTGCTGCCGCAGGCCTTCAAGATCGCGCTCGCGCCCACCGTGGGCTACCTGGTGCAGATCATCAAGGGCACCTCGCTGGCGGCCATCATCGGCTTCGTCGAGGTCACGCGCGCGGGTCAGATCGTCAACAACGCCACCTTCCAGCCGCTCATCGTGTTCTCGGTGGTGGCGGCGATCTACTTCGCGATCTGCTGGCCGCTGTCGCTGCTGGCCGCGAGCATGGAGCGCAAGCGCGCCCGGGCCCTGGCCCGCTGAACCCTTTCGGTTTTCTTCGTTTTTTCATTCTTCGTTTCTCTTTCTTCATCAGGAGACATCCAATGACCCGTACCTCCACCCGTCGCGTCGCGCTCGCAGCCCTCGGCCTCGGCGCCGCCCTCACCGTGTTCGCTCCCTTCGCCTCGGCGCAGAGCGTGGCCGACATCAAGAAGAAGGGCGAGATCACCATCGGCATGCTGGTCGACTTCCCGCCCTACGGCACCACCGACGCGAAGAACCAGCCCGACGGCTACGACGCCGACGTGGCCAAGCTGCTGGCCAAGGACTGGGGCGTGAAGGCCAACATCGTCCCCGTGACCGGCCCCAACCGCATTCCCTTCCTGCTGACCAGCAAGGTCGACCTGCTGGTCGCTTCGCTGGCCATCACGCCCGAGCGCGCCAAGCAGGTGCAGTTCTCGCAGCCCTACGCGGCCGCCACCATCGTGCTGTACGGCGCGACCAAGACCCCCATCAAGGCCGCGGGCGACCTGAAGGGCCTGCGCGTGGGCGTGGCCCGTGCGTCCACGCAAGACGTGGCCGTGACCAAGGCCGCCCCCGAAGGCACCGAGATCCGCCGCTTCGACGACGACGCCTCGGCCATGCAGGCGCTCATCTCGGGCCAGGTCGACGCCATCGGCTGCTCGGTGACCGTCGCGGCCCAGATCGCCAAGCGCGTGCCCGCCAACACCTTCGAGAACAAGTTCACGCTGGTGCAGCAATCGATGGGCATCGCGATGCGCCCCGGCCAGGAAGAGCTGCACAAGGCAGTGAACGACTTCGTCCAGAAGAACACCGCCAACGGCGAACTGAACAAGCTCTACCAGAAGTGGCTGCAGGCCGACCTGCCGAAAATGAACTGACCACCAGGCTTCGCGCACTTCGTGTCGCTACGCCAACCCCCTTGCAGGGGGCAACACCTGCGGACCGGCAAGGCCGGTTCCGCGGTGTTTCTTGAGAAGGCGCAGGGCGCCCCACAGTGAGTATCGGAACAACGAGCATGACGACGGAATCGATCATCCGCATGGAAGCGGTCAACAAGTGGTACGGCGAATTCCAGGTGCTGACCGGCATCGACCTGAGCGTGCGCCAGGGCGAGCGCATCGTGATCTGCGGGCCTTCGGGCTCGGGCAAGTCCACGCTGATCCGCTGCATCAACCGGCTCGAGACGGTGCAGAAGGGCCGCATCGTGGTCGACGGCATCGACCTCACGGCCGGCGGCAAGAACGTCGATGCGGTGCGTGCCGAGGTGGGCATGGTGTTTCAGCAGTTCAACCTGTTCCCGCACCTCACCATCCTCGAGAACTGCACGCTGGCGCCGATGCGCTCGCGCGGCATGACGAAGGCGCAGGCCGAGGAGGTGGCGATGAAGTACCTCAAGCGCGTGCGCATTCCGGAGCAGGCCAACAAGTACCCCAGCCAGCTCTCGGGCGGCCAGCAGCAGCGCGTGGCGATCGCGCGGGCGCTGTGCATGGCGCCCAAGATCATGCTGTTCGACGAGCCCACCTCCGCGCTGGACCCCGAGATGGTCAAGGAAGTGCTCGACACCATGATCACACTGGCCGAAGACGGCATGACCATGCTGTGCGTGACGCACGAGATGGGCTTCGCCCGCAGCGTGGCCGACCGCGTGATCTTCATGGCCGAAGGCAAGATCGTCGAGCAGGCGCCGCCGCAGGAGTTCTTCGGCAACCCGAAGGACGAGCGCACGCGCCAGTTCCTCGGCCAGATCCTGAGTTCGCACCAAAACCACTGACCTGCCCACTGATGTCCTTCGAGGTTCTCGTTTCCCTTTCGTCCTTCGGCGCGGCCGAGGTGGGGCGGCACGGCCAGCTCCGGTGCTCGCAGCTCTCTCGCGCGGCAGGCGCCGACTCGGTGGAAGTGCGCGGCGAGATGCTGCGCGACGCCGACGCGGAGCTGCCTGCGCTCAACGGTCTGGCTTCGGTCTACTCCAGCCCCGAGGGCTTGTGGGCCGAAGGCGGCTGGCTCGACAGCGCCGCGCTCAAGCGCGGCATCGCCGCGGCCACGCGCGTGGGCGCGAAGCGGCTGAAGATGTCGATCGGCGACTTCCGGCCTTCATCGCACGGCTCCCTGTGGGGCCTCAAGGTGGAGCTGGCCGAAACCCGCGTCGAGCTCCTGATCGAGAACGACCAGACCGTGCGCGCCGGCACGCTGCCCGCGCTGCAGGCCTTCTTCGACGCGGCCGACCGCGCCGGCCTGACGCTGGGCATGACCTTCGACATGGGCAACTGGCACTGGCTCGGCGAGTGCCCGCTGCAGGCCGCGCAGGCGTTCGGCCATCGCGTGCGCTACGTGCATTGCAAGGGCGCGCAGCGGCTGCCGCTCAAGTGGGTGGCGGTGCCGCTGGGCGATTCGGTCGCGCCGTGGCGCTCGGTGTTGCGCGCATTGCCGGCCGACGTGCCGCACGCCATCGAATACCCCCTGGTGGGCGACGACCTTCAGGCCGTCACCCGCGCACAGATCGACTTCATCCGCGCCGCGCGCGCATAAGAACACAAGTGAACACATGACGGAACCTGCTGCCTTCGACGTCGCGCTCTTCGGCGAGGCCATGCTTCTGCTGGTGGCCGACCGGCCCGGCCCGCTGGAAGACGCGCAATCGTTCTACAAGCGCACCGCCGGCGCCGAGACCAACGTGGCCATCGGCCTCTCGCGGCTTGGCCTCAAGGTTGGCTGGGCCAGCCGTCTCGGCACCGACTCGATGGGCCGCGCGCTGCTGGCCGCGATGCGCGCCGAGGGCATCGACTGCTCGCACGTGATCACCGATGCGACGCAGCGCACCGGCTTCCAGTTCAAGGGCCGCGTCACCGACGGCAGCGACCCGCCGATCGAATACCACCGCAAGGGCTCCGCCGCGAGCCACATGGGCCCGGCCGATGTCGACGAGGCATGGCTGCGCTCGGCGCGCCACCTGCACGCCACCGGCGTCTTTGCCGCCATCTCCGACACCAGCCTGCAGGCCGCGCTCAAGAGCATGGACGTGATGCGGGCCGCCGGCCGCACCATCTCCTTCGACACCAACCTGCGCCCGACCCTGTGGTCGTCCACCGAGACCATGCGCCACTGGGTCAACGAGCTCGCCGCGCGCGCCGACTGGGTGCTGCCCGGCATCGAGGAAGGCCTGCTGCTCACCGGCCACAGCAAGCCGGAAGACGTGGCGAAGTTCTACCGCGAGCGCGGCGCGAAGCTGGTGGTGGTCAAGCTCGGCGCCGAGGGCGCCTACTACGACAGCGACCTGGCCGGCACCGGCCGCATCGACGGGTTCCCGGTGAAGGAAGTGGTCGACACCGTGGGCGCCGGCGACGGCTTCGCGGCCGGCGTTGTGAGCGCATTGCTCGAGGGCCGCAGCGTGCCCGACGCCGTGCGCCGCGGCGCATGGATCGGCGCGCGCGCCGTGCAGGTGCTGGGCGACACCGAGGGCCTGCCGACGCGGGCGCAACTCGACGAAGCGGGGCTCTGAACGCCATGACGAACGCATCGAAGAAGAACGTCCTCGTCTTCCGTCCGCTGCCTCCGGACCAGCTCGCGCGCCTGCAGGCCGTGCACCATGTGGTGGTGGCCGATCCGCGCAAGGAGCCCGAGGCCTTTGCCGCCGCGCTGCGCACCGCGCACGGGCTCATCGGCTCCAGCCACCCGGTCGATGCAGCGCTGCTCGACGCCGCGCCTCAGCTCGAAGTGATTTCCAGCGTGTCGGTCGGCGTCGACAACTACCCGCTGGCCGAACTGCACAGGCGCGGCATCGTGCTGTGCCACACGCCCGACGTGCTCACCGAGACGGTGGCCGACACGGTGTTCGCGATCCTCATGGCGACGCAGCGCCGCGTGGTCGAGCTCTCGACCATGGTGCGCGAAGGCCGCTGGACCAGGAACATCGGCGAGGAACTCTTCGGCACCGACGTGCACGGGAAGACGCTGGGCATCCTCGGCTTCGGCCGCATCGGCCAGGCCGTGGCGCGCCGTGCTGCGCTGGGCTTCGGCATGCCGGTGCTGTACCACTCGCGCCGGCCGGTCGACCTGGCAAAGCAGGCGCCCGAGCTGCAGGGCCGCGCCACGCACACGCCGCTGGACGACCTGCTCGCGCGTTCCGACATCGTGCTCGCGATGCTGCCGCTGACCGACGCCACGCGCGGCATGATCGACGCCGCCTTCTTCGCGCGCATGAAGCCCGGCGCCGCCTTCATCAACGGCGGCCGCGGCGCCACGGTGAACGAAGGGGCGCTGTTGAATGCGCTGGACCACGGCACGCTGCGCGCCGCCGGCCTCGACGTGTTCGCGAAGGAGCCGCTGCCTTTCGATTCGCCGCTGCGCACGCACCCGCGCGTGACGCCGCTGCCGCACATCGGCTCGGCCACGCACGAGACTCGGCATGCGATGGCCGAGCTGGCGACAACCAATCTGCTGCAGGTGCTGGCCGGCGAGAAGCCCACGGCGCCGTACGACACGGCAAGCGCATGACCGGTGCCAGGCTTTTCTCCCTCCCCCGCTGGGGGAGGGCAGGGGTGGGGGCAAGCGGCGCATCCTCCGAGCGCTCTGCCTGCCCCCATCCCGACCTTTCCCCAGAGGGGGAAGGAGAAAGACCATGAAGCCCACCGGCCGCGCCACCATCGCCGACGTCGCCGAAGCGGCCGGCGTCTCCAAGGCCACCGTCTCGCGCTTCTTCAACCATCGCGAGCGCCTGCTGAGCCCCGACATCGCCGCGCGCGTCGAGGTCGCGATCGCCAAGCTGGGGTACTCGCCCAGCCCGATGGCGCAGGCGCTGAGCCACGGCCGCTCGCGGCTGGTCGGCCTGATCGTTGCCGACATCACCAATCCCTATTCCGTCGCGGTGCTGCGCGGTGCCGAGAAGGCCTGCCAGGACGCCGGCTACCTCGTGATGCTGTTCAACCTCGGCAACGAGAGCGAACGCGAGCGCGAGGCCATCGACGCGCTGGCGGGCTACCAGGTCGACGGCTTCATCCTCAACACGCTGGGGCGCGGCAGCAACGTGGTCGACGCGGTCACGCTGCACGGCAAACCGGCGGTGCTGGTGGACCGTCGCCATGCGGGCATGCACACCGACTTCGTCTCGCTCGACAACGATGCTGCGATGGCTGCCACCTGCGGCCACCTGGTCGAAGGCGGCTATCGCGAGCTGCTCTACGTCACCGAGCCGCAGAAGGGTGTGAGCTCGCGGCGCGAACGCACGGCTGCCTTCGGTACCTGCGTGGCCGCACACGAGCCGCGCGTGGCGGGCGAGGTGTTCGAGTGCGTGGAAGGCGAGACCGACGCGCTCGACGAGGCCCTGCGAGCGTTGCGCCGGCGCGCCAGGCGCGGCCGCCGCGCGGCGGTGGTCGCGGGCAACGCGGTCGTCACGCTGCGCATTGCGCAGGCGATGGCGCGGCTGGGCTGGCAGTTCGGTGCCGACCTCGGCTTCGTGGGTTTCGACGATCCCGAATGGGCCTCGCTCATCGGTCCCGGCCTGAGCACCGTGGCGCAGCCCACCGATGCCATCGGCCGTGCGGCCGCCACATGCCTGATCGAACGGCTGCGGGGGCTGGATGCACCTGCGCGCCAGCTGCTGCTGCCTGGAGAACTGGTGGTGCGAGGATCGTCGCGGGTCGTCTAGCGTCGAGCTCCTCACGAAGGAAGGTGAGCGGGGCGCATTCCTGGCATCCGCCCGTGGGCTGCCGTTGCGCAGCCTGTGTCTGTGTGTTGGTCGAATGACGACAGAAGCGCTCGATCCAAGAGTCTTCTGGAACAGCCAGTGGATCGACAGCCCACGACTGCGCGTCGTACATGCATCGATGGCGCTACCGAGCGGGCAAGAGCCACCGCTCGACACGCGCGCTGTCACGCCGCGCAGGCGTACCTGACAAGGACGTCGGCCTGTGGGAAGGGGGGCAGTCTTATTCGAGTTCGCATCGGCTCCTCTACTAGGTGTTGAGCTCGGGCATCGCATGCATGGCCGATACGCCGTCGATACGCGGCGCCCGGGCGGGCGCTGGCGTTCTCAGTTCGCCGATGAGGGATATCTGGTTGTCGGCGTGATGTGCCCGCGAGGACGCATTCCCCAGTTGAAAGAACTCGACAAGCGAAAAGAGCCGGTCCGCCTGGCCCTTGAGGCTCGCCGCGGCGGCCGCCGATTCCTCGACGAGCGCTGAGTTTTCCTGGGTCATCCGCTCCAGCTGTGCCACCACCGAATTGATCTGGTCGATTCCGGCTGCCTGTTCGATCGCGCCTGCGCTGATCTCTCCGACCGTGCTGGAGACGCGTTGAACGCTCTCGACGATCTTGCCCATCGTGGCGCCCGCATCGTTGACCAGCTGGGAGCCCGATCCCACCTTGTCGACCGATGCTTCGATGAGGATCTTGATCTCCTTGGCCGCGACCGCGCTGCGTTGCGCGAGATTGCGAACCTCGCTTGCCACCACCGCGAACCCGCGCCCCTGTTCACCCGCCCTGGCCGCCTCCACGGCGGCGTTCAGCGCCAGGATGTTGGTCTGGAATGCGATGCCGTCGATCGTGCCGATGATGGCTGCAATCTTCTGCGAGCTGCCGTGGATGTCGCGCATGGTCTCGACCACTTCGGAGATGACCTCGCCGCCGCGTACCGCGATCTTCGATGCGGACAACGCCAGCTGGTTCGCCTGAGAGGCGGCCTCGGATGCCGTCTTGACGGTGGAAGTGAGTTCCTCCATCGACGCCGCGGTCCGCTGCAGGCTGCCCGCCGTCTGCTCCGTGCGGCTGGAAAGGTCGGAGTTGCCCGAGGCGATCTGGGCGCTCGCAGTGGCAACGGAGTCACTGCTCTCCCGCATGCCGGTCAGCGTCTTGACGAGGTTGCCGCGCATCGCTGCGAGTGCCCTGAGCAAGTCGCCAACCTCGTCCTTGCTGTCGGAATTCAGGCGCTGGGTGAGGTCTCCGGCCGCCACGGCCTCCGCCAGGCGAACCGCATCTTTCAGCGGCACCACGATTCCCCGGGCGACGCCCCACGAGAGCAGCACAGCCAGCAGGAAGGCAAGTCCGGTGCCCGAGGCGATCAGCATGGACCCGGTGGTGAACGTCGCGTTGCTCTCTTCTGCCTCGATCTGGGCGCGGTCCTCATTGTGTTTGACCAGCTGGGCCAGCGGCTCCTTCAATGCCAGGAAGGCCTCGCGGGCTTCGCCGTTCAACAGGTTCACGGCGTCGGTATGGCGGTCTTCCTCGACCAGCTTCAGGATCTTGGCATGCGCCGCAGTCCATGCCGGATGCCGCGCCTTCACCCGGTCGTAGATGGATTGCTCGGTCGGATCGCCGATCGAAGCGGGATAAGCCTTGTCGACGGCGTCGTATGCCTTCAGGGTGTCTGCGATGGCACGCTGGGTCTCTGCGGCTTCGCTTGCCGGACTGGTGGCCATGCGGAACTCGAGCATGCGCACCCGGTTGACGGCCTCGCTCATCTGGCCCGCATCGCGAACGCTCGCCATGCGCGCGGTCACCATGAAATTGGTCTGGTCATTCAGGCGATTCAAGCGATGGACCGAGAAGACGGCCATCGCGATCATCAGCAGCACGATGCTGAGAAAGGCGATCGCCAGCTTGGTGGAGATTCTGAGATTTCTGAAAGATGGCATGACGATTGAGTCCAGGTTTCGAAGGGAGGTCGGCACGGCATCTGGCGACGCGCCCGTGTCCATTGCTTCTCATCTATCGGCGGCGGAACTCCGCAGCGCACCTGACATATGTCATGGCCGGTGAGGGATTCGAGTGGGATGTCCTGATAACTGTCATCCGGCCCCCGATGCCCTGCTAGAGTCTTCGCGGTTCGCGCGTTTGCCGCGACAGAGGTGCTCCGCGTGGCCAGGCGGGGGTAATCGGTGGCTCAGGTGGCGACGGCGATGGCGCCGAGGAAGATGGAAAACGGAAACTTCGACCGGCAGACGATGGCCGACGTGCTGATCGTCGAGGACCAGGCGCTCGTGAGTGCCGGTATGCGGGCCCTTCTGCAGAAGGCGGCACCGCATTACCGGGTCCATGAGGAATCCTCCAGCCAAGGGGCGATCGCACGGCTGGCGGCAGGTTCGTTCCAGTTCGTCTTCATCGACATCCACCTTGGATCGGGCGCTTCCGGTCTGGACGTCTTGCGCTTCGTGCGGGAACGCGAAATGCCTTGCCACGTCATCATGCTGTCGGGTGACGATGACCTTGCGACGGTACGTGCCTGCATCTCTCAGGGCGCGTCGGGCTACATCACGAAGGCGGCGGGGGATGGGAGCGTCTTCTCTGCCGCCATCGAGACCGTTCTCGACAACCGGGTCTATCTGCCAGCGTCGATCCTCGAACGCGCTCCCCACAACGACGCCGCCGCAGGCGCCTACGGCCGTAGCGCCGCCTCCCTGGGGCTGACGCCAAGGCAGTGCGAGGTTCTCTACTACCTGTGCCAGGGCCTGCCCAACAAGGCCATCGCCAACCGCATGGGCATCAGCGAGGGCACCGTCAGAAAAGGCTATGTGTCCGAACTGCTGCGATTCTTCGGCGTGGCCCGGCGCACGGAACTGCTGATCGAGGTGTCTCGCCGAGGGATACGGATTGCCGCAGCGGGCTCGGAGGGGCCGTGACCGCAGCGATCGCGAGACTCCTGCTTCTGCATTGCTTCGACGCAGGTCTTCTTCGGGCTCTGTGCTGCGCCGTGCTGGCGCTTGTCTGCGGCGCCGCATCGGCGCAGGGCGATCGGGGCACCCTGCCGCTGTCGCCGGAGGTGGGCGTCGAGGGGCAAAGATTGCTGCAGGGGGACTACCTGGTCGAAGACGGTGTTCCGCTGTCGTTGTACGACGCTACCGCGCTTCCCGGGAGTGCCTGGAAGCGCAGGCCCGTGTCTTCCGCCAGCTACGGCTTCGCGACGGCTCCCCACTGGTTCAGAAGCGATCCCTTCACCGCGAGTCCCGACGGATCTGGAACCCTGCTGATCGAGGTGGGCGACCCCTTGCTCGATCACCTCGATCTGTATGTCCGGATCAACGCGGCCGCCTCCTGGACCCGGTGGAAGCTCGGAGACAAGCAGGTCTTCGAGCGACGCCCCTACGCCGCACATAGCTTCGTGGTCCCCGTTGCCGTGCAGCCCGGCGACAAGGTCGAGATTCTCGCGAGGGTTCGGACCGGAGGCGCGATGCGCTTTCCCTTGAGTATGTGGGAGCCGCAGCAATTCGAGAAGGCCGAACGCCAGTCGCTGCTGGCCGACGGTATCTGCATCGGGCTGATGGGTGGCATCTTCCTCTATCACCTCATCGTCTTGCTGCTCGTTCGCGAGCGCATCTATCTGTACTACATCGGCTGGGTCCTGGCGACTTTGGGATTCTTCCTGAGCTACAGCGGCATCGCATTCCAATACGTCTGGCCTCGGGCGACGGCATGGAACGACTGGTCCCAGATCGCTTTTCTCTTTCTCGCGGCCGGGCTGTTCACGTCCTTCGCCATCCAGTTCAATCCCGCGCCCGCCCCGAGGCGATGGCACGCAGCGCCCGTGCTGCTGGCGGTCGCCTTGGCCGTGGGATCGAGCTGGCTGACCTTTCCGCAAGCCTTGTGCTTGGCGCTTCTGTTCCAGTTCGCGGGCGCCCTGGTCGGTTTCGGGCTCGCCATCGGTTCCGTCCGGGCCAGCCATCCTTTCGCCCGCATTTTTCTCCTGGCGTTCTCTGGCGTCCTGATCGGCGTTGCCCTGCAGGCGCTGGACATGCTGGGAGTCACGGCGTACTTCGGGGCTTCGATCGATTTCGGGGCGGCAGCCCAGGCGGGCTTGGCCGTCTCGGTCCTGCTGCTCTCGCCGGCGCTGGCTCGCGGCGTCCTCGATGCGCGCCGCCAACGCGCCATTGCAACGGAACTCGCGCAGGCCAACGTCGAACTGGCGGCCTCCACGCGCTTGGCGCAGGAGCGAGCCGAGTTCCAGCTGAAGATCAACGAACGTTTGCGCACGGATGCCGAGCGCCGGGACCGGGACAAGTCCCGATTCCTGGCCAATGCCGTCCACGACTTGCGCCAGCCGCTGCAAGTGATCGGGAATGCACTCGATCTCACCGGCGAAGCGATTCAGGCAGGTCGCACCGACAACGCCCTGGGCCTGGTGCGGATGGCGACCCGTGCAACCGGCAACATGCGGTCCCAACTGACTGCCATCCTGGATCTCTCGAGGCTGGAGTCGGGCTTCGTGCGGGCGCAACTGACCGACTTCGACCTGATACCGCTGATCCGGGATGCGGTCGAGCAGACCAGAGGCATCGCCCACGCAAGCGGCACCTCCGTCGAATTCGAACCGCTCCTCGACAAGCCGGTCTTCGTGAGAAGCGACCGTCACTTCCTTCAGCGCATTCTGCTGAATCTGATCAGCAACGGCGTGAAGTATCGGTCCGCGCAAGGAGGGCGCCGCAGCCACGTGCGGCTTCTGCTGACGGGGCATGGCAGTCTCACGCGCCTGGCCGTCGAGGACAACGGCCTTGGAATCTCCGAGGAAGCTCTGCGCAGCGCCGCCATCTTCAAGCCCTTCTTCCAGTTGAACAGTCGGCATGCGGAGGCGGACGCGGGGTTGGAGACGGAAAAGGGCGTGGGTCTGGGGCTGTCCATCGTCTCGGCGATGCTCGGCCTGCTCGACGGCCACAAGCTTTCCATCCAGTCCGAGGTGGGCGTGGGAAGCACCTTCACGCTGGAGATCCCGGCATCCGTCGTCGCGCCGGTCTTCGAAGCCATTCCGGCCGTTGACTTCAAGGCAGCCGGCATCGAGGCGGTACGCGGAAAGTACGTCGTGCTGCTCGAGGACGACGAGCTGGTGAGGGCGACGCTCGCCGCGGTCTTCGACGTGCACGGGGTGCTGTACGAAGCGTGGGGATCGATCGAGGAGATGCGGCAACAGTTGCCTTTCACCGAGAGGGCGCCCGACGTCCTGCTGAGCGACTATCGCTTGCCGGATGGAAAGACCGCGCTGGATGCGATCGAACTGATGCGTGCGCACTGGAGCGACGTGCCCACGCTCATCCTGACCGGGGAGTCGCTGAATTCGTATGCCGTCGCGTCATTGCGAGGCGCTGCGATCTGCTACAAGCCCGTCGCCCCTCTCGACCTGCTTCAGCGCATTGCCGCGAGTGCGATGCGAACGGCTGCGCCGTCGAGCTTCGGGGTGTTCTAGCACCGCGCACGCGGCGTTCGTTCACCAACGCGAGGCGCATGAGGCCGCTTCCGCGCGGCATCGGCCCCCTTGCTGGTGCATCGTTCTTCGAGGCCGTCGGGTGCGCGGCGCATGAGGATGGCCGCGCCGCTGCTGCTCCAGCTGCATGAGGTCGCATCGCTCGCTGCAGGACGCCTGAGCGTCACTTCGCGTTCCTGTTCCTTCCTATCGTTTTCCCGAAGATGGTGCGCGCCGCAATGGCGCATGCACCGCGATGTCACGGGAACGCGCGTGGAGGACTATTTTTTAGTTCGCCCGTTGCGAAAAACGGTGCTTGGTGCGCTCGCACCCCGCTTCTAGCATTCGCTCGCCAGCCTCGTCGATGCCCGCTGCATCGCAGGCCGGCACACAAGCACAGCCGAATGCCTTCACCTCATCGCATCGAAGAAAAGGAATCCGCCATGGCCCATCTCCGCGATCCCGGTCGCCGAAGCCTGCTCAAGACATCTCTCATCGCCGGCGGGCTCTCCGCCGGTGGTCTGCTCTCGGTCGACGCCTTCGCGCAGGGCAAGGCGCGCATCAACATGCAGCTGGGATGGATCGTCGGCGGCAACCAGATCGGGGAGGTGGTCGCCAAGCGCATGGGCTTCTATGAGCAGGAAGGCATCGACTTCGCGATCCAGCCGGGCGGGCCGAACATCGACGGCGTGGCCATCATCGCCTCGGGTCGCTACGAGATCGGGCAGGTGTCGTCGAGCCCTTCGATCATGCTGGCCGTGTCGCAGGGCCTGCCGATCAAGTGCTTCGCGGTCGGCGCGCAGAAGCATCCGTACACCTACTTCTCGCTCGCGAAGAACCCGGTGCGCAAGCCGGCCGACCTGGTGGGCAAGCGCGTGGGCATTCCGTCGACGGCGGCCATCCTGCTGCGCGCGCTGCTCGCGAAGAACAAGATCGCCGAGAAGGACGTGAAGGTGGTCACCATCGGCGCCGACATGTCGCCGCTGCTCACGGGGCAGGTCGACGTGGTGACGGGCTGGCTCACCAACACCACTGCCATCAAGGTGCTGGGCCCCGACATCGCCACCCTCACCCAGTGGGACGCGGGCGTGCGCCTGTATGCGCTGCCGTACTACGCATCGACGAAGACGCTGGAGACCCAGCCCAAGGTGATCGAGGCCTTCCTGCGCGCCACCGCCAAGGGCTGGCACCACGTGCGCGCCAACCGCGACCAGGCGGTGGACATGCTGGTCAAGGAGTACCCGAACCTCAAGCGCGACGACGAGCGCGTGGCGCTCGATGCGATGCTCGAATACGCCTTCGGCGGCGCGGCGCAGACCCAGGGATGGGGCGCGATGGACACGGCCGTGTGGCAGGAGCAGATCAACACCTATGCGGAGCTGGGCCAGTTCACCGCGCGCACGCCGAAGGTGGAGGACCTGATCTCGCTCGACGCGCTGAAGGCCACCGCCGCAGTGCGGGCCATGAAGGGCTGACGCGCGATGTCCGCCGTTTTCCCCGCTGCGCCGGCCATCGCCTGCCGCGACATCGGCGTGCGCTTCTTCACCGAGCGCCGCGACGTCACCGCCATCAAGAGCCTCGACCTCGAGGTGGCGCAGGGCGAGTTCCTCACCTTGCTCGGGCCCTCGGGCTGCGGCAAGTCGACCTTCCTGCGCGTGGTGGCCGACCTGCTGCCGCCCAGCCGCGGCAGCATCGAGGTGCTTTCCTCGACGCCGCAGGCCGCGCGCAAGAACCGCGACATCGGCTTCGTGTTCCAGGACGCGGCGCTCCTGCCCTGGCGCACCGCGCTGCAGAACGTCGAACTGCCGCTGCAGGTGGGCGGCGGAGCGGGGCGCAAGGGCCGCCGCACGCCGCAGGAGCTGCTGGAGCTCGTGGGGCTGAAGGACCGCATCAACGCCTTTCCGCACGAGATGTCGGGCGGGCAGCGCCAGCGCGTGTCGATCGCACGCGCACTGGCGAGCGACCCGAAGATCCTGCTGATGGACGAGCCCTTCGGCGCGCTCGACGAGATCACGCGCGACCGGCTCAACGAGGAGATCCTGCGCGTGTGGCGCGAGACGGGCGTGACCATCCTCTTCGTCACCCACAGCATCCACGAGGCGGCCTTCCTCGGCCAGCGCGTGCTGATGCTCGCGGCCAACCCGGGGCGCGTCCGCGAGATCGTGCCGGTGGATCTGCCCGCGCAGCGCACGCTCGACGTGCGCGAGACACCCGAGTTCGTCCGGCTCACGAGCCATCTTCGGCGCGTGCTGGAAACCTGCTGAGGCCGAGGTCATGAATACACGTTCCATCGATACGGCAGTGCCCGGCACAACGGGCGCGCTCGGTGCGCCGGCTGCATCGGCCGATCCCGAGTACGTCGCCTGGGCCGCCGCGCGGCAGAAGCGCATCTGGCGCAGGCGCATCCTTCCGGCGCTGGGCATCGTCGGCCTCATCGCGCTCTGGTGGCTGGTGATCGTCGCCTTCGGGGTCAAGCCCTTCATCGCGCCCACGCCATGGGCGGTGCTGGAGACGCTCTACGCCAAGCGCGACGTGCTGCTCGACAACCTGCTGCCCACGGCCTTCGAGGCGGCCGGCGGCTTCGTGCTGGGCAACCTCGCGGCCATCGTCGTCGCGACCATCTTCGTGCACAACAAGACGCTGCAGGACATCTTCTTCCCCGTGGTGCTGATGTTCAATGCCGTGCCGCTGGTGGCGAAGGCGCCCGTGCTGGTGCTCATCATGGGCAACGGCGTGGAGCCCAAGATCACCATCGCCGCGCTGGTGTGCTTCTTCCCCACGCTGGTGAACATGGTGCGCGGGCTGGAGTCGGTGAACCCGCAGGCGATGGAGCTGATGCGGGTGCTCTCGGCCAGCAGGACGGAGATCTTCTTCCGCCTGCGGCTGCTCAACGCGCTGCCCTACCTGTTCTCGGCACTGCGCATCGCGGCGTCGATGTGCGTGATCGGCGCGGTGGTGGGCGAGTGGGTGGGCGCCACGGTCGGCATCGGCGCAATGATCCTGCAGGCCACCTTCAACTTCGACTCGCCGCTGCTCTACGCCGCGATCGTGATGAGCGCGACGCTCTCCGGACTGTTCTTCCTGCTGGTGACGCTGGCGGAGCGCTGGGTCATCCGCTGGCAGCCGGAAGAGGGCGCGCACTGAGTTCGCAGTGAACACGACAGGCGACCGGCGGGCGACGGACCCGGCCGGCGCATTCCAGACACATCCAAACATTTCAAACAGGAGATTTCTATGAGCCGTATTGGCGACTGGATGCAGGAGCCCGCGCACGACGTTCGCGTGGCAGCCGAATCGGACGTGGTGGTGGTCGGCGGCGGCCCCGCCGGGCAGGCGGCGGCGCTGGCCGCGGCGCGCAACGGCGCGAGCGTGACGCTGCTGGAGCGCTACAACCACCTGGGCGGCCTGGCCTCCGGCGGCATGGTGCTGGTGCTGGACGACATGTGGGACAGCCACCAGCAGGAAATCTCGGTGCGCGGCATCTGCCTGGAGATGATCGAGCGCATGTCTGCGCTGGGCCTGGCCGAGTACCCGCGACAGCACGAATGGGGCACGCTGCCCGAGTCGGTGCGGCGCTGGAAGCGCTGGGGCACCTACGACTTCCACAGCAAGACGAAGCCGCACCCCATCTGCTTCGCCGCCGCCTTCGACCCCGACGCATGGAAGCGCACCTCGCTCGAGATGGTGCTGCAGGCCGGCATCGAGCTGCGGCTGCACTCCTGGTTCTCGCGCACGCTGGTGGAGGATGGCAAGGTCAAGGGCGTGGTCTGCGAGACCAAGGGCGGGCGCGAGGCCATCCTGGGCAAGGTGGTGATCGACACGACCGGCGACCTCGACGTGGCCGCCTCGGCCGGAGCGCCGCACATCAGCGGCAGCTACATCGTGACCACCGTGTTCCGCCTCGGCGGCGTCGACACCGAGGAGGCCGAGCGCTTCGAGCGCGAGGAGCCCGAGGCCTGGCAGGCACTCGACCGCGAGATCAAGCACATGCTCGGCGGTGCCTGGGAAGCCTGGTGGCTCAAGACGCCGCTGCCGGGCGTGGTGTGGTGCAACTGCCCGCACATGCCGGGCCTCGACGGCCTGAAGGTGAGCGACCTCACGCGCGCCGAGGTGCAGGGCCGCGCCACCATCCAGAAGGTGATCGACTTCGTGCGCGCGAAGCTGCCGGGCTTCTCGAAGTGCACGCTGATCGACATGGCGCCGCAGACCGGCATCCGCCAGACCCGCCTGCTCGAAGGCGCCTACGTGATGACCAAGGAGGACGTGGCCCAGCGCACCCGCTTCGAAGACAGCGTGGCGCGAGGGCGCGACTACTACTACCCCTACCACACGCTGCTGCCGCGCAGCGTCGAGAACCTGCTGGTGGCCGGCCGCCACTACTCGGCCACCTCCGCGGCACAGAAGATCTCGCGCGAGATCCCGCCGTGCATGGCGATGGGCGAGGCCACGGGCACCGCCGCCGCGCTGGCGCTGGATGCCGGCGTGACGGTGCGCGAGGTCGACATCGCGAAGCTGCAGAAGACACTGCGTGCGCAGGGCGCCGACCCCGGCGATCAGAAGGGGCCGAACGCCGACGTGCCGACCATCGCCCGTTCTTTCACGAAGGAGGCCGCATGAGCACCGGCACCGAGGCACTGCCGCTGGACGGCATCCGCATCATCGACTTCACCCAGGTGATGATGGGCCCGGTCTGCACGCAGATGCTGGCCGACCATGGCGCCGACGTCGTCAAGATCGAGCGCAAGGGCGCGGGCGACCTCAGCCGCTCGACCTTCGCGCCGGTGGCCGGCGAGGACAACCCCATCTTCTGCAGCCTCAACCGCAACAAGCGCAGCGTGGAGATCGACCTGCGCGACGCCGCGCAGATGGACTTGGTGAAGGCGCTCATCGCCGGTGCCGACGTGGTCACCAACAACTTCCGCGCCGGCGTGATGGAGCGGCTGGGCCTGGGCTACGAAGACTGCAGGCGGCTGAACCCGCGCATCATCTACGCCGTGGGCACCGGCTACGGCGAGACCGGCCCCTACGCCCACAAGGGCGGGCAGGACGTGCTGGCGCAGGCGCTCACCGGCGTGATGGCGCGGCGCGCCGATGCCTCGGTGCCGGTGTCGATCTACCCGACTGCGCTGGCCGACTACACCGCCGGCATGCACATGGTGCAGGGCATCCTGCTGGCGCTGCTGCAGCGCGAGCGCACGGGCGAGGGGCAGAAGATCTCGGTGTCGCTCTACAACTCCATGCTGGCCATGCAGATGCAGGAGGCGGCCATGGTGATGATGGAGGACTCCGAGGTGAACTGGGCCGCCATGCCGCTGTCTGGCGTGTTCGACACGCGGACCGGGCCGCTGGTGCTGGTGGGCGCCTTCAAGGCCAACCCGCTGCGCGACATCTGCACCGCGCTGGGCATCGACGACCTCTCGCTCGACGCGCGCTACGCCACGCTCTCGGCGCAGTTCGAGAACAAGGCCGCGCTGCACGCCATCTTCCGCGAGCGCTTTGCAAGCGATACCCGCGAGCACTGGCTTGCGAAGCTGGAAGAGCAGGACCTGCTCTCGGCCCCGGTGCGCGACATGCGTGAGGCGCTGGTCGACCCGCAGACGCTGCACAACGCAATGATCCTGGAAGGCGGCACGCCCTCGGGCCGTGCGCTGAAGTTCATCGGGAGCCCCATCCACATGTCGGGCGCCAGGGCCGGCCTGCGCCGGGCGCCGCCCCGGCTCGGGCAGCACACGGCCGAGGTTCTCGCCGAGGCGCGCGCGCTGATCGAGGAGGCCGGCGCATGAGCGTTTTCCTCGAAGTCGCGGGTCATGTCGCGACGGTCACCATCGACCGGCCCGAGGTGCTCAATGCCGTCGACCTGCCAACCGAGGCCGAGCTGCAGCGCATCTGGAGCGAGATCGAGTCGCGCGACGACATCCGCGCCGTGGTGCTCACCGGCGCCGGCGAGCGCGCCTTCTGCGCCGGCGCCGACCTGAAGAACACCTCCAGCCTCAAGGGCGTGGAGTACTGGGCGGCGGCGCGTCCCGGCGGTTTCGGCGGCATCGCGCTGCGCGAGACGCTGGACGTGCCGGTGATCGCGCGCGTCAACGGCCTTGCCCTGGGCGGCGGCTTCGAGATGGTGCTGGGCTGCGACATCGTGGTGGCCTGCGAGGAGGCCAGCTTCGGCCTGCCCGAACCGCTGGTGGGGCGGCTGCCGCTGGACGGCGGCATGCTGCTGCTGCAGCGGCAGATTCCCTACCGCCAGGCCATGGGCATGATGCTCACCGGCCAGCGCGTGAAGGCGCAGCGTGCGCTGGAGATGGGCCTGGTCAACGAGGTGGTGCCCCGTGCGGAGCTCGATGCAGCCGTCGACCGCTGGGTGCAGCAGATGCTGGCCTGCGCGCCGCTGTCGCTCAAGGCCATCAAGCAGGTGGTGCGGCGCACCGGCACCCTGGCGCCGGCCGAGGCGCATCGCATGCGGCTGCCGGCGCTGGTGGCGGCGCTGCAGTCGCAGGACGCCGACGAGGGTGTGCTGGCCTTCCAGCAGAAGCGCAAGCCGCAGTGGCTGGGCCGCTAGACCGGCCCGCCAGCGAAGGTGCATGCCATGCCCCACGTCATCACCGGTGCCTGCATCGACGTCAAGGACGGCGCCTGCGTCAAGTGCTGTCCTGTCGATTGCATCTACGAAGGCGCGCGCACTCTGTACATTCACCCGGATGAATGCATCGACTGCGGCATTTGCGTGTCGGCCTGCCCCACGCAGGCGATCTACGAAGACCTTCGGCTGCCGCCCGAAATGGCACATTTCGCGGCCATCAACCGCGACTTCTTCGCCGCCGCGGTCAGCGGGCTGGGCTCGCCCGGCGGCGCGGCGGGCGCCGGCCCCGTGGCCTGCGACCACCCCGCCATCGCAAAGGAGGGCGCGCGGCTGGCCGGATGAGCCCCGGGCCACGCGCATGTGCATGCGCATGCGCATGCGTGGGAGGACCGGCTGATGCACGCCAGCATCCTCAAGTACTTCATCGAGGTGGCGAGCTGCGGTTCGGTGCGCAAGGCTTCGGAACGGCTCTACGTGGCCGCCAGCGCGGTCAACCGGCAGATCCACAAGCTGGAGGACGAGCTCGGCGTCGAGCTGTTCGACCGCATGCCCAACGGCCTGCGGCTGAATGCGGCCGGCGAGCGCCTGCTCAAGCACGCGCAGGAGACGCTGCACCAGTACCAGGTGATGCGCACCGAGCTCGACGCGCTCAAGGGCGAGCGCACCGGCCACGTGAAGGTGGCGGCGATGGATTCGTTCTTCGAGGAGCTGCTGCCCTCGGCGGTGGAAGACTTCCTGCAGGTGTTCCCCGCCGTCACATACACCATCACCGCGGTGCAGCCCATGGACGTGCCGCAGATGGTGATGTCGGGCCAGGTGGACGTGGGCATGACCTTCGTGAGCCGGCTGCCGGGCGGCGTGGCGGCGGTGGCGCTGGCGAAGCTGCCCATCGGGCTGGTGATGGCCCCGGGCCACCCGCTGGCCAAACACGCGAGCGTTTCGCTCAAGGAATGTGCGCGCTATCCGTTCCTGCGCTCCAGTTCGCACCCGGTGATCAGCGCCGCGCTGTCGCCCGAGTTCGCATCGTTCTGGGACGACATGGAGCCGGCCGCCACCTGCAACTCGACGCCGATGCTCAAGCGGCTCATCATGGTCGGCAAGGGCATCTCGTGCTTCTCGAAGATCGCCTTCATCGAGGACCTTAAGCGCGGCGACCTGATCTGGCGGCCCTTCGAGCTGCCGGCGCTCGACCAGCTGCAGGTCGGCATCGTGGTGCCGTCGCAGCGCGTGCTGCCGCATGTGACGCAGAACTTCGTCGGCCGCATGGCGCGGCGGCTCACCCAGCTCGAAGTCGCAGCCGCCGCCGTGTGAGCGCGGCTGGAACGACCTGAAGGACGAGGCGGTGCCGGGCGCGGGCATCGGCGCGGTGGTGGGCGACGCGCATGCCGGCGGCCTGCGTCCCGTCGTCGAGACGCATCGCCGTGGCGAGACAGGCGCTGCGTTCTTGCGCTGACAGAGCTGGCAGCGCTGGCTGCGTCAGCTGTGGTCGACGTAGCCGCCGAGCCTGCCGCAGTGCAGGCAGCCGAAGACGAACACCGCGAAGCTGCGCTCGCCCGAGGGCGTGTCCAGCAGCGACTGCCAGCCTTCGCCGGGTTCCAGGCGAACCGCCTCGCAGGTCTCGCGCACGAAGTCGGCGGCGTTTTCCGATGCGAGCAGCGTCCGGTCGACATGCTCGATCTCGCCGAGGAAGCGGGCCGCGTCGTTGCAGTGCGCCCACCATTGCTCCTGCTGCCAGCTGAAGAAGCTGGGCGTGCGCTGCGACACCTCCTCGATGATGGGCGAGGGCAGCTCGACCTCGCCCATGCCCACGCCGGCTGCGTCGTTGAATTCGCCGTCGAACTTCGCCGCCGCCGAGCCGTCGGCGATGCACCATGGGCAGAAGTGCGATTCGCTGGCGACGGCGTAGAAGCTGCCGCCGTAGATGTAGCCGGTGGCCTTGCCGCAGCACTCGCAGGTTTCGCTCGAAACGCGCATCACGCCCGATTCGAACGGGTCGGCGTAGTAGCGGAACACGGGCAGCGCTCGTGCGGGGTCGGGCTGCACGGCTTCGGGAATGCGGTCCTGGTCGATGGCCGCCTGCAGGTCGGCGGCGTAGGGCGCACACCACTGGCCGGTGAAGGCGTCGAACAGGAAGACCTGGTCGGAGATGGCACCGCTTGCCTCGTCGCGCAGCACCAGCAGCTGGCGCGCCAGCGTGTAGTCGTGCGCGATGCTGATGCCGTGGCGCGGAAAGCGCTCGTCCTTCAGCGCCAGCTTCGTGTAGTGGACGACGTCCTCGCCGGTGCGCTTCATCTGCTTGCGGTCGGTGGCGTCGAACACGGGGTGGAGCTGCCATTCGCAGTCGCGATTGCGCGGATCGCCGAACCTGCCGCCGTTGCTCGTCGCAAAGCAGGCCCTGAGAACCGGCGGCAAGGAAGCGCCGAGCTTGGCTTCGAACGCGCGCAGGGCGCTCTCTGGGGCGGGCGGTGGCGGAACGTGTCTGGACATGCGTGAGGGCCCGGAAGAGAAAAGGCCCGACGGCCATCGCCGTCAGGCCTCTTGCATGGGGTGCCGCGGATGCGGCCGGTTGCGGGTGTGCGCGTGGATGTGCGCGGATGTGCGAGCTTCAGCCGATCTCGGCGATCAGCTCGATCTCCACGCAGGCGCCCAGCGGAATCTGTGCCACGCCGAAGGCGCTGCGCGCATGCGCGCCCTTCTCGGGGCCGAAGACTTCGGCGAAGAACTCGCTTGCGCCGTTGGTCACGAGGTGCTGCTCGGTGAAGGTGCCGACCGAGTTGACAAGGCTCATCACCTTGACGATGCGCTTGACCTTGTTCAGGTCACCCACAGCCGCGTGCAGCGTGCCCAGCAGGTCGATGGCGATGGCGCGTGCGGCCTGCTTGCCTTCCTCGGTGCTGATGTCGGCGCCGAGCTGGCCGGTCCAGACCTTGCCGTCCTTCTTGGCGATGTGGCCCGAGAGGAACACGAGGTTGCCGGTTTGCACGAAGGGCACGTACGCGGCGGCGGGTGCGGCGACGGGCGGAAGGGTGATGCCGAGGCTGGAAAGTTTGTCGTAGACGCTCATTGGGACTCCTTGTCTTGGGAAGGCGATTGTGTCTGTGTTTGCGGCAGGCCCTCGACCACTTCCCCCACCGGCTGCACGGTCACGCCGACGCTCAGCGTGTGCCTTGCGCCGCCATGCAGTACGCCGCGCATCGGCGAGACGTCGGAGTAGTCGCGGCCGATGGCCAGCGTGACGTAGTCCTCGCCGGGCTGTCGGCCGTTGGTGGGGTCGAAGTCGACCCAGTCGCCGGGGCTGCCGCCGGTGCCGTCGTCCTCGCCGGGCAGGTACACCGACACCCAGGCATGCGAGGCGTCGGCGCCCACCAGCCGGGGCTGGCCGGGCGGCGGCTGCGTCAGCAGGTAGCCGCTGACGTAGCGCGCGGGCAGGCCCATGGTGCGGAAGCACGCGATCATGATGTGGGCGAAATCCTGGCACACGCCCTTGCGCTGCGCGAGGGCCTCGACGGCGGGAGTATTGATCTCGGTGCTGTCGGCGTCGTAGGTGAAGTCTTCGTAGATGCGCGTGGTGAGATCCATCGCCACGTCGAAGGCGGCGCGCCCGGGCACGAAGCTGGCGCGGGCATAGGCGGCGAAGTCGTCGTGGCGCGGCACGTAGGGCGAGGGAAAGACGAACTCCGACGCCGCGTCGAAGGTGGCGTCCTTGCGGAAGCGGAAGCGCTCTCGCACGGCCTCCCACGGCAGGTTGCGCGCCACGGCGGGCGAGAGCACGGGCTGCGAGGTCTCGACCACGCTCTCGGCCGTGACCACCAGCCGGTCGTGCGTGGCCTCGAGCGCGAAGAAGGCACGCGCGTTGCCGTACAGGTCGGCCTGCTCGCTGCGCTGTGCCGGCGCGGGCTCGATGGAGAGCTTGTGGCTCACGAGCTTCTGCGAGCCGGTGACCAGCGGCTTCAGGTGCGCGAGATGCTGCGCCGTCTCGACCGGCGGCGAGTATTCGTAGCGTGTTTCGTGGGTGACGTGCAGCAGCATGGCGAAGCCAGTCGGGTGAGTGCGTCGCTCTGGCCGCCTACTTCGACTCTGCGCCGAAGTACGAGGCGTAGATCTTCGCGTAGGTTCCATCGGCGCGGATCGCCTCCAGGCCCTGGTTGATCTTGGCGAGCAACTCGGCGTTGCCCTTCTTCACGGCGATGCCGTACTTCTCGACCGGGAAGCTGGTGTCGCTCACCGTCTTGAAGCCGCCGGCGGTGTTGTTGGCGAGGTAGTGCACCACCACGCCGTTGTCGGCCACCACGGCCTGCACGCCGCCGGCTTCCAGTTCCTTGAGCGCCAGCGGCGTCGACTCGAAGCGCTTGATGGCGGTGCTCGACTTGCCCAGCAGCTTGCCCACCACCTCGTCGCCGGTGGTGCCGTTCTGCACGCCGACCTTCAGGGGCTTGAGGTCCTCGAAGCTGTTGATGGGCGCGTCGTTGCGCACGGCGATGAGCTGGCGCGCGTCGAAGTAGGGCTGCGAGAAGTCCATCGTCTGGCGGCGCTCGTCGGTGATGGTGATGGCCGACACCAGCAGGTCGCGGTCGCCCTGGGCGAGCGAGTTGAAGATGCCTTCCCACGGCGTGTTGACGAACTTCACCTCGAAGCCGGCCTTCTGCGCGACCGCCTTCACCACCTCGATGTCGAAGCCCACGATCTCTCCCCGGTCGTTCTGCGACTCGAAGGGCGTGTAGGCGGCGTCGGTGCCCACCACCAGCACGCGCGCTGCTGCCGGCGGTGCCGCGGCAGCGGCCGGCGCCGATGCGGGCTCCTGCTTGCCGCAGCCGGCGATGGCCAGGGCCGCGAAGACGCTCGCGGTGGCGAGTGCGAAGCGGCGGTTGATGGTGATATGGCGAGGCATGGCGGTGGTTCTCCTTGAACTTATTGTGGAACGCCGCGGAACCGGCTTTGCCGGGCCGCAGGCGTTGCCCCCGGCGAGGGGGTGTGCGTAACGGCACGAAGTGCGCGAAGCATGGGGGAGTACCTGTTCAGGCGCCGACCGAGCGCAGCGACTCGGAGGTCAGCGTGAAGTAGCGCGTGCCGATGGCGTCGGACACGTGGTAGGCCGCCGTCTCGCAGCCGGCGAGCAGCTTCACGAGCTCCGGGTAGTCGGCGTCGGGCCCGGCGGCGCAGAGGTGCTCGAGCGTCCAGCCGGACGGATCGGGCAGCTCGTATGAAAGGGCCGTCAGCTTGCCCGGCGCGCTGCCGGCCAGCCGCGCGATGCGCCCGCGCAGGGTCTGCGTGACCCAGGCCAGCGAGCGCGGGTTCTCGGCGTCGAGCACCAGCAGGTCGACCATGGTGGCGACGTCGCGGCGCTGCTGGTAGCGGGCGTGGAAGGTGATGGTGCTGTCGAAGAGGGCCACCATGGCCTCGAAACCGCTCACCTCGTGCACCGCGCCGTTGTCGAAGCCGGCCTCCAGCGCATTCGCGAGGAAGCCCAGCCGCTCGATGTGGCGGCCGATGGACAGGAGCCGCCAGGCGTCGTCGCGCGTCATGCGGTCGGTCTGCGCGCCGGTCATGGCGGCGAGGGCGTTGCTGGCGGATTCGAGGGCGCGCAGCGCAGCGCTGGCGGCGAAGCTGCCTTCGTCGGCCTGTTCGGCGCAGCGGCGCAGGAAGTCGGCCTCGGTGCGCACGATCTGGTTCCAGGTGTCCTGCGAGAGCCGCTCGCGCACCGCGGCCGCGGCCTGTCGGATGCAGCGCAGGCTGAAGCCCACGCTGCCGCCGCGCGCCACGTCGCCCAATTCGGCGATGAGCGCGCGCTCGAACACGCGTCGCGACTGCGGCGCGCTCGGCACGCCGGCGGGCACCAGCGCATTGCGCAGCGCCATGCGGTGCAGCCATTCGAGCAGCGGGCGTGAGGACTGGTCTTCGCTGCCCAGCAGGCTCAGCGTGAGGCGGGCCAGGCGCACCGCGTTCTCGGCACGCTCGGTGTAGCGGCCCAGCCAGAACATGTTCTCGGCCGCGCGGCTGGTGACCGGCGCGCGATGCCGCGCGAGCGATGCCGGCGTGCTGTGCGGCTGCAGCAGCGTGGTTCGGTCGACCTCGCCGTGCGTCTGCACCCACACGTCGGCACTGCTGCCGCCGCGCTGCATCGAGGCGAACTGCGCGTCGGGCTCGGTGAGCCGCGCCAGGCCGCCGGGCAGCACGCGCCACGACTGCGCGCCGTCGCTCACCGCGAACACGCGCAGCATCACCGCGCGCGGCGCGATGTGGCCCGGGCCGAGGTCGTTGGCCCAGGTGGGCATCTGCGACAGCGGCATGTAGCCCTGCACGGTGTGGACGTCGCCCTCGCGCACGATGCGGCCGGCCCATTCGTCGAGCTCGCGCCGGCCGAGGTGGCTGCCGAGCACGGCGTCGAAGCTCGCGCGGCCGTCGAAGCCGGGGTAGGTGGGCTTGATGGCGCAGTCGCCCAGCTGCGGCAGCACCGATTCGAGCGCGGCGCGCTCGCCGCACCACCAGGTGGGCAGGGCGGGGAGCATGAGCTTCTCGCCGATCAGCCGGCGCGCCAGCCCAGGCAGGAAGCCCAGCAGCGCGGGCGATTCGAGGAAGGCCGAGCCCGGCATGTTGGCCACCAGCACGTTGCCGGCGCGGATGGCCTGCAGCAGGCCGGGCACGCCGAGCGTGGAGTCGGGGCGCAGCTCCAGCGGGTCGAGGAACTGGTCGTCCAGCCGCTTGATGAGGCCGTGCACCGGGCGCAGGCCCTGCAGCGTCTTCAGGTAGAGCCGCTGGTCGCGCACCGTGAGGTCGCTGCCCTCGACCAGCGTGACGCCGAGGTAGCGCGCGAGGTAGGCGTGCTCGAAGTAGGTCTCGTTGTACGGGCCGGGCGTGAGCAGCGCGATGTGCGGCGGCACGCCGGCCGGGCACATGCGCTGCAGGCCTTCCATCATGGCGCTGTAGGTGGCGGCCAGCCGCTGCACGTGCAGCGCCTCGAAGGCCTGCGGAAACTGCCGCGTGATGGCAAGGCGGTTCTCCAGCAGGTAGCCCAGGCCCGAAGGTGCCTGCGTGCGCTGGGAGACGACCCACCAGTTGCCGTCTGGGCCGCGCGCCAGGTCGAAGGCGGCGATGTGCAGCCAGGTGTCGCCCGGCGGCTTCACGCCGTGCAGCGCGCGCAGGTAGCCGGGGTGGCCGCGTACCAGCGCGGGGGGAATGAGGCCCTCGGCCAGCAGCTGCTGCGGGCCGTAGGCGTCGGCCATCACGCGGTCGAGCACGCGCACGCGCTGCAGCACGCCGGCCTCGATCCGGCTCCAGCTCTCCGGCGAGACGATCAGCGGGAACAGGTCGAGCGACCAGGGCCGCTGCGGGCCGTTGGCGTCTGCGTACACGTTGTAGGTGACGCCGTTGTCGCGGATCTGCCGCTCCAGGCTGGCCGCGCGACGGGGCAGGTCGTTGAAGCCGCCCGGGCCCAGTTGCTCGAAGAAGGCGTTCCAGGCCGGGGTGAGCGGCGGTGGCTCGCCGGAGGCCTGTGTCTGCGCCTGGGATTGCGACTGGGTGGTCGGCTGGGAGGGCGACTGCGCGGGTGACTGCGAAGGGGGCTGGGGATTGGGCTGCGCCTGGGATTGGGATTGCGACTGGCCCGCCGCGGCATCGTAGAGCTGCGGGGCGGCAGGGGCTGGGGCCGTTGTCGAAGGCCCGGGCGCCGGCCGGAGCGGCGCCGCCGGCGTGGCCAGCCCGCGCATTTCGTCGAAATGGCCGGGCAGGGCGGGCGGGGCGAGCGCCGACGCCAGGGCCGCCGGAAACTCCAGTGCCTGGGCGTCGAACAGGGATTCGTTCAAAGGTTCCACAGGGGGGTAATTGTCACACTGCCGTCACGGGGGGCCGTTCGGGCAGTGTGACGGATGTCCCCTCAGCGCCGCAGATCGAGCGTGAACGGGAATTCGCGGCTGCCCGGCAGCTCGATGGTGGCCGGCGGCGTGCGCAGCAGGCCGGGAGTGTGGCCGGTGCGGGTGAAGCGCGAATGGCGGCGGCTTTCGGCCTCGTAGGCATTGACCGGGAAGGTCTCGTAGTTGCGCCCGCCCGGGTGGGCCACGAAGTACTGGCAGCCGCCCAGCGAGCGCTTCATCCAGGTGTCGACCAGGTCGAAGGTCAGCGGCGCATGGGCCTTGATGCTCGGGTGCAGCGACGAAGGCGGGTTCCAGGCCTTGTAGCGCACGCCGGCAACGAATTCGCCGGTCACGCCCGTGGGCTGCAGCGGCAGCACCTTGCCGTTGACGGTGACGACGTGGCGGCTCTCGTTGAGGCCGGTCACGCGCACTTCGATGCGCTCCAGCGACGAATCCACATAGCGCACCGTGCCGCCGACCGCGCCTTCCTCGCCCATCACGTGCCAGGGCTCGAGCGCATTGCGCAGCGACAGCTCCACGCCCATCGCCTGAACCTGGCCCACCAGCGGGAAGCGGAACTCGAAGTGCGGCGCGAACCAGTCGGGATCGAAGGCGAAGCCAGCCTGGCGCATCTCGCTGATGACGTCGTCGAAGTCCATCTTCACGAAGGTCGGCAGCAGGAAGCGGTCGTGCAGCTCGGTGCCCCAGCGGGTGACGGGCGCCTTGTAGGGCTCGTCCCAGAAGCGGGCCACCAGCGCGCGGATCAGCAGCTGCTGCGCGATGCTCATGCGCGCGTGCGGCGGCATCTCGAAGGCGCGCAGTTCCAGAAGGCCGAGGCGGCCGGTGCTGGAGTCGGGCGAGTAGAGCTTGTCGATGCAGAACTCGCTGCGGTGCGTGTTGCCCGTGACGTCGATCAGGATGTTGCGCAGCGTGCGGTCGACCAGCCAGGCCGGCATGTTCTGGCCGTAGATCTCGCGGTTCTTCGCGATCTCCTTCAGCGCGATCTCCAGCTCGTAGACCTGGTCGTTGCGCGCCTCGTCCACGCGCGGCGCCTGGCTCGTCGGCCCGATGAACATGCCCGAGAACAGGTAGCTCAGCGACGGATGGTTGTGCCAGTACAGCAGCAGGCTGGCCAGCAGCTCGGGCCGGCGCAGGAAGGGGCTGTCGGCCGGCGTCGCGCCGCCCAGCACGAAGTGGTTGCCGCCGCCGGTGCCGGTGTGGCGGCCGTCGGTCATGAACTTCTCGGCCGACAGGCGGGTTTCGAAGGCGGCGTTGTAGAGGAACTCGGTGTGGTCGACCAGTTCCTTCCAGTTGTGGGCCGGATGGATGTTGACCTCGATCACGCCCGGGTCGGGCGTGACCTGCAGCAGCTTCAGGCGCGGATCGCGCGGCGGCGGATAGCCTTCCATCACGATGCGCACGCCCAGGTCGCGCGCAGTGGCTTCCACGGCCGCGACGAGGTCGAGGTAGTCCTCCAGGCGCGCAAGCGGCGGCATGAAGACGTAGAGCACGCCCGAGGCGCTGCCCTTCTTTTCGGCGGCGGGGCCGTTGGCGCGGCGCGGGTCGCGCACTTCGACGCACAGCGCGGTGCGGGTGATCCAGTGGGCGGATTCGCCGCGCCGTGGCTGGCGGTTGACCGTCGGATCGACGGAGTTGGCGGTGTCGTTGTCGTCCACGCCATGGCCTTCGCTGTCGCTCGCGGCGCCCGGCGTCTGCATGCGCAGCGAAGAGGGCACGGCGGGCGGAGCGCCGAAGGTATAGGGAACGGCACCCAGCCCCGTTGCGGCGCCGCCGGCATCGCCCGCGGCCATGGCGTAGCGCGCCTGGTAGTCGGCCCCGCTCGGCAGCGCGCCGCGCTGCGCGTTCGGGTCGCGCTCGATCATGTAGGGGTAGTCGCCCTTGCTGGCCCACGGTTGCGAGTCGAGCGGCAGGCGGTAGCCCATGGGCGAGTCGCCCGGAATGAGGTAGAGCCGGTCGTCGCGCAGGAACCACGGGCCGGTCTTCCAGGCCGGGCCTTCGAGCGCGGGGGCGTCGCGGTTCGCGTTGCCGGGTTCCAGCGGCAGCATGTAGCCGATCACCGCGTCGAGCTTCTGCGTGAACACGCGGCGCAGGCGCATGCGCTCCAGCTCGTCGTCGAGCTTGGAGTCGAAGGGGTCGACGTTCACCGGCAGGCGGCGTTCGCGCCAGAGGTAGTAGTAGATGTCCTCGTAGCCCGGCTGGATGTAGCGCTCGGTCAGGCCGAGCTTCTGCGCGAGCAGGTTGGTGAAGCGGCGCGCGTCCTCGCTCGTGTAGTGCGTGGGAAAGCGCTCGTCGGCGAACACGTCGGGGTCGTGCCAAAGCGGCTGGCCGTCGGCGCGCCAGAAGATCGACAGTGCCCAGCGCGGCAGCTGTTCGCCCGGGTACCACTTGCCCTGGCCGAAGTGCAGGAAGCCGCCCTTGCCGTATTCGGCGCGCAGCTTGTGCACGAGCTCGGTGGCGTAGCCGCGCTTGGTGGGGCCGAGCGCGTCGGTGTTCCATTCGGGCGCGTCGCGGTCGGTGGTGGCCACGTAGGTGGGCTCGCCGCCCATGGTCAGGCGCACGTCGCCGGCCTTCAGGCGGGCATCCACTGCCTCGCCCAGCGCGAGCACGTCGGCCCACTGGTCTTCGGTGTAGGGCTTCGTGACGCGCGGCGATTCGTAGATGCGCGTGACCCTCATGTCATGGCTGAACTCGACCTCGGATTCGTCGACGCCGCCCTCGATGGGCGCGGCGCTCGAGGGCGTGGGCGTGCAGGCCAGGGGGATGTGGCCCTCGCCGGCCAGCAGGCCCGAGGTGGCGTCGAGGCCGATCCATCCCGCGCCGGGCAGGAACACCTCGCACCAGGCGTGCAGGTCGGTGAAGTCGACCGTGGTGCCGCTCGGGCCGTCGAGCGCCTTCACGTCGGGCGTGAGCTGGATCAGGTAGCCCGAGACGAAGCGTGCGGCCAGCCCGCAGTGGCGCAGCAGCTGCACCAGCAGCCAGCCCGAGTCGCGGCAGGAGCCGCTGCCATTGGTGAGCGTTTCTTCCGGCGTCTGCACGCCGGGCTCCATGCGGATGAGGTAGTTGACGTCCTTCTGGACCTGCTGGTTCAGCCCGACCAGGAAGTCGATGGTGCGCTGCTCCTTGCGGTCGATCTTGTCGAGGTAGGCCTGCAGCAGCGGCGTGACCGGGTCGGCCACGAGGTAGGGAGCCAGTTCCTCGGCCTGCGAGGGCGTGTACTTGAAGGGGAAGTTCTCGGCCTGCGGCTCGAGGAAGAAGTCGAAGGGGTTGTAGACCGCCATCTCGACCACGAGGTCGACGGTGACCTTGAACTCGCGCGTCTTCTCGGGAAACACGAGCCGCGCCTGGTAGTTGGCGAACGGGTCCTGCATCCAGTTGACGAAGTGCTCGGCCGGCTCGACCCGCAGCGAATACGAGATGACGTTGCTGCGGCAATGCGGCGCGGGCCGCAAGCGCACGACCTGCGGGCCCAACTGCACCAGGCGGTCGTACTTGTAGTGGGTGACGTGGTGTAGAGCGGCGTGAATGGACATGCGTTTTTTTGTGCTGTGCTGGCAGATTGCATCGAGAAGATGTCTCTGGTGAGACGCATACTAGCCGAGATGCTTAGCAATTAACGCGCCATTGAGCGCGGGTTCGGGGAGGGTTTGCATCATGGGTTCGGGAGTTGTCCGATGACGCGGAATCGCGCGTCACGCCGGGCCGTGGGCGCTGCCGGCGCATTCGCGGCGCTGGGCGGTTCGCTGTTGGGAGCGGCCTTGCAACTGCAGCAACCGGTGCTGTGGCCGGCATGGGTCTATGCCGGTTTGCTATGGGCCGCAACGGCCGGAATGTGTTGGCGGCTGCTGCCGGGAAGGGCGCTTCTGCTCATCGCCCTGGCCTGCGGGGCGATGGCCGGCGCGGGGCTCGCGGGGTGGCGTGCCGTGGCCTATGCCGCCGGCGCACTGGCCCCTGCGCTCGAAGGGCAGGACCTGCGCGTCACGGGGGTCGTGTCCGAGATGCCCCAGCGCAACGAGGCCGGCACGCGCTTCACGCTGGATGTCGAATCCGCCCGTTGGGCCGATGCCGGCACGCGGGGCCTGCCCGTCATCCCCGATCGCATCGCGCTCGGCTGGTATGCCGAGGGCTCCAGCCTCTGGAGCCGCGCACCCCGGGCCGTCGCCGACGTCGCCGTGCTCCACGCGGGCGAGCGCTGGAGCCTGACGGTGCGCCTGAAGGCGCCGCACGGCAACCGCAACCCGCATGGCTTCGACGGCGAACTCTGGATGTGGGAGCAGGGCCTGCATGCCAGCGGCCATGTGCGCAGCGGCACGCGCGACGTGGCGCCGGTGCTGGTCGACTCCACCTGGCGCCACCCCATCGAGCGGGCCCGCGAGGCCGTGCGCGATGCGATCTTCGAGCGCGTGCCCGACCGCGCCCGCGCAGGCGTGATCGCGGCCCTCGTCACCGGCGACCAGAACGCCATCGACCGCGCCGGCTGGGACGTGTTCCGTGCCACGGGCGTGGCGCACCTGATGTCGATCTCGGGCCTGCACGTCACGATGTTCGCCTGGCTCGCTGCGCACGTGGTCGGCCTGCTCTGGCGCCGCAGCGCAAGGCTGATGCTGAGGCTGCCCGCCCAGCAGGCCGCGCTGGTCGGCGGCGTGCTGCTGGCCGCGCTCTATGCGCTCTTCAGCGGCTGGGGTGTGCCGTCGCAGCGCACGGTCTGGATGCTCGCGACGGTCGCGCTGCTGCGTCTCACCGGTCGGCGCTGGCCATGGCCGAACGTGTGGCTGCTGACCGCCGCCGTGGTGGTCGCGCTCGATCCGTGGGCCCTGATGCAGGCTGGCTTCTGGCTGAGCTTCGTCGCGGTGGGCGTGCTCTTCGCGACGGACGCCGGAATGCCGGGCGAGCAGCAGGCCGCCGGGGCCGCTCGGCTGTTGCGCTTCTTCCGCGAGCAATGGACCATCACGCTGGCCATCACGCCGCTGAGCCTGCTGCTGTTCCAGCAGGTGTCGCTGATCGGGCTGGTGGCCAATGCGGTGGCGATTCCCTGGGTGACGCTCGTGATCACGCCGCTGGCGGTTCTCGGCGTGGCGGTGCCGCCCCTGTGGGACGCCGCTGCCTGGGCCGTGCATGCGCTCGCGCTCCTGCTGCAATGGCTGGCCGGCCTGCCGCATGCCACGCTGTCGATGGCGGCGCCTCCGCTGTGGATGGCCGCCTGCGGCGTGGGCGGCGGCGTGTTGCTGGCGATGCGGCTGCCGTGGTCGCTGCGCAGCCTTGGCGTTCCTCTGCTCCTGCCGGTGCTGCTGTGGCAGGCGCCCCGGCCTGCGGTGGGCGAGTTCGAGCTGCTCGCTGCCGACATCGGCCAGGGCAACGCGGTGCTCGTGCGCACCGCCACACACAGCCTGCTCTACGACGCCGGCCCGCGCTACAGCCTCGAAAGCGACGCGGGCCACCGCGTGCTGGTGCCGCTGCTGCGGGCCTACGGCGAGCGGCTCGACACGCTGGTGGTGAGCCATCGCGATGCCGACCACATCGGCGGCGCGCCCGCGGTGCTCGCGATGCAACCGGAGGCCGAGCTGCTGAGCTCCATCGAGGCCACGCACCCGCTGCAGGCGATGCGTGCGTCGAGGCGCTGCGAGGCAGGGCAGTCGTGGAGCTGGGACGGCGTGCGCTTCGAGGTGCTGCATCCCTTCGAGAGCGATTACCGCAGCTTCGGCAAGCCCAATGCGGTTTCGTGCGTGCTGCGCGTCGACAACGGACGCGCGGCGGCACTGCTGGCCGGCGATATCGAGCGGCTGCAGGAAGCGGCGCTGGTCGTGCGCACGCCCCAGCTGCTGCATGCCGACGTGCTGCTGGCGCCGCATCACGGGAGCAAGACTTCTTCGGGGGAGGCTTTCCTCGACCAGGTCAGGCCGCGCATCGTGCTCGTGCAGGCGGGGTACCGCAACCGCTTCGGCCATCCGGCCCGGGAGGTGGTCGCGCGCTACCTCGACCGGGGCGTGCGGCTGATCGAGAACACCCGTTGCGGCGCCGCGCATTGGAGCAGCCTGCATCCTGCCGACGTCGCCTGCGAACGGGAGCGGCGTGCCCGGTACTGGCAGCACCGCCTGCCCCCTTCGGAGCTTCCGGGCTCTTGAAACTGTGAATTAATTGTCAAAAGTAGCTTAAAGGTATTCATTTTCACGAATCCAAGCCGAAGAATCCTGCGTTTTACTGGGTAGCTACAACTCGGCAACAAGGGGGCAACATGTACAAACGTCCACGCTCGCAGCGGGGCGTGACCGCAGGGCGGGTTTCATGACGACAGCGGTTCCGGCCATCACCAGCGCGAGCGCCGCGCCCGCGTCGGGTGCCAGGCTCGACATGCACCGCGAAGGCCCGGTGCTCATCCTGACGCTCAGCAACCCGGAGGCGCGCAACGCCATCAATCCCTCGGTCTACCGTGCGGCGGCCAAGGCGATACGCGCCACCGCGGGCTTCCGCACGGTGCGCGCCATCGTGCTGCGCGGCGAGGGCGATCACTTCAGCGGAGGCGGCGACCTGCGGCGGCTGGCCCGCCAGCGAAAGCTGCCGGCCGCCGAGCAGCGCGGCCACATCGACGCGCTGCACGAATGGCTCATGGCGATCGAGGAGGCGCCGCAGCCCGTGATCGCCGCGGTCGAGGGGGCGGCGATGGGCGGCGGCTTCTCGCTGAGCCTGGCCTGCGACCTCATCGTGGCCGCCGAGGACGCGAAGTTCGCGATGTCGTACATCAACGTCGGCCTCTCGCCCGACGGCGGCGGCACCGATTCGCTGGCCCGCGCTCTGCCGCCGCAGGCCGCGCTGGAAATGCTGCTCGACGGCACGCCTTGCACTGCCAGGCGTTTGCATGAGCTGGGCGTGGTCAACAAGGTGGTGCCGCACGGGGAAGCCGGTGCCGCCGCGCTCGCCTGGGCGCAGCAGCTTGCGCGCGGGCCGTTCGAGGTGCAGGCGCGCATCAAGCAGCTCGTGTATGCGGCGCGCGGACGCAGCCGGCGCGAGCAGCTGGAGGCCGAACGGGAGTCCTTCCTGACGAGCCTCTACAGCGACGAGAGCGGGGAGCGCATCAAGGGATTCCTGTCGCCCCGCAAGAAGCAGGAAGCGAGCGAGGCGGGGAGCGAGGAGGGCTCCGCCGGCTGAGCGAGGAAAGATCATCCGGCCCGTCTCCGGCCTTGGCATCAGGGGTTCTACTGGCCCTGAACTTGCTAAGCTACGAGCTCAAGGAGATTGGTCGTTCCATGCACAAATTTGACGAGATGTACGAGCAGCTTCCCTACGCTGGAGCTGCGATTCGACAGCATTACAAGCGCTACGACCAATGGCTCGCGAAGCAACCCGGTGAGGTGATGCGTTCGCGACGCGAAGAGGCGGAAATGATCTTCCGCCGGGTCGGCATCACCTTCGCGGTGTACGGCGCCAAGGACGAGGACGGCTCCGGCACCGAGCGGCTCATACCGTTCGACCTGCTGCCTCGCATCATTCCCGCCCACGAGTGGGACAGCATGGAAAAAGGGCTGGTGCAGCGCGTGACGGCGCTCAACCGCTTTCTTCACGATGTCTACCATGACCAGGAAATCATCAAGGCCGGCATCATCCCGGCCGAGCAGATCCTGAACAACGCCCAGTTCCGTCCCGAGATGATGGGCGTGAACGTGCCGCACAACGTCTACTCGAACATCTCGGGCATCGACATCGTGCGGGCGCCCGACGCCTCGGGCAACGGCGAGTACTACGTGCTCGAAGACAACCTGCGCGTGCCCAGCGGCGTGAGCTACATGCTCGAGAACCGCAAGATGATGATGCGGCTCTTCCCCGAGCTCTTCAACCAGAACCGCATCGCACCGGTCGCGCACTACCCCGACCTGCTGCTCGAAACGCTTCGCGCCAGCGCGCCGCCGGCCACGGCCGAGCCCACGGTGGTGGTGCTCACGCCGGGCATGTACAACAGCGCCTACTTCGAGCACGCCTTCCTCGCGCAGCAGATGGGCGTGGAGCTGGTCGAGGGGCAGGACCTTTTCGTGAAGGACAACTTCGTCTACATGCGCACCACGCGCGGGCCGAAGCGCGTCGACGTCATCTACCGCCGCGTGGACGACGACTTCCTCGACCCCGAGGTGTTCCGCCCGACCTCGACCCTGGGCTGCGCGGGCCTGATGCGTGCCTACCGCGAAGGCAACGTCGTCATCTGCAATGCGGTGGGCACCGGCGTGGCTGACGACAAGTCGATCTACCCCTACGTGCCAAAGATGGTGGAGTTCTACCTCGGCGAGAAGCCGATCTTGAAGAACGTGCCCACCTACATGTGCCGCAACAAGGACGAGCTGCAGTACACGCTCGACAACATGAAGGACCTGGTCGTCAAGGAAGTGCACGGCGCCGGCGGCTACGGCATGCTGATCGGCCCCGCCGCGACGCAGGCGGAGATCGAGGACTTCAAGAAGGCCGTGATCGCCAAGCCCGACGGCTACATCGCCCAGCCCACGCTGAGCCTGTCGACCTCGCCCACCTTCGTCGACGCCGGCATCGCGCCGCGCCACATCGACCTGCGCCCCTTCGTGCTCTCGGGCAGCGAAGTGCAGATGGTGCCCGGCGGCCTGACGCGCGTGGCGCTCAAGGAAGGCTCGCTGGTGGTGAATTCGTCGCAGGGCGGCGGCACCAAGGACACCTGGATTCTCGAAGCCGACCGTGTGCCCAAGTCCAAGGCTCCCGCACAGTCGCAAAGCCAATCGCAGTAGGAGCACGAACGATGCTGTCCCGCACCGCAGACCACCTCTATTGGATGTCCCGCTACACCGAGCGCGCCGAGAACACGGCGCGCATGCTGGACGTCAACTACCAGACCTCGCTCCTGCCGCAGTCCGCCGAAGTCGCCAAGTACGGCTGGCAGGGCGTGCTCTCCATCAGCGAACTGCTGCCCTGGTACAACCAGAAGTACGACCAGATCGCGCCCAAGGAGGTGATGGAGTTCATGGTCAAGGACGAGAGCAACGCCTCGTCCATCGTCTCCTGCCTCAAGGCCGCTCGCGAGAACGCACGTGCCGTGCGCGGCGCGCTCACCACCGAAGCCTGGGAAACGCAGAACACCACCTGGCTCGAGGTCAACCGCATGCTGCGCTCGGGCGACTTCGAGCGCGACCCCGGCCAGTTCTTCGAGTGGGTCAAGTTCCGCTCGCACCTGTCGCGCGGCGTCACGCTGGGCACCATGCTGCAGGACGAGGCCTTCTACTTCTCGCGCCTGGGCACCTTCCTGGAACGTGCGGACAACACAGCGCGCCTGGTCGACGTGAAGTTCCACGCGCTCAACAGCGAGTTCTTCGGCGCCGCCACCGAGGAAGACCAGGAGTACGACTTCTATCACTGGAGCGCGATCCTGCGCAGCGTCTCGGCCTTCGAGGTCTACCGCAAGGTTTACCGCGACGTGATCAAGCCGGAGCGCGTGGCGGAACTGCTCATTCTTCGCGCCGACATGCCGCGCTCGCTGCATGCGAGCCTGGTCGAGGTGGTCAACAACCTGGCGAAGGTTCAGAACGAGCAGAGCGCTGAAACGCAGCGCCGCGCCGGGAAGCTCCTGGCCGATCTGCAATATGCGCGCGTCGACGAAATCCTGGCGACGGGGCTGCATGCGTATCTCACGCAATTCCTCGATCGGGTGAATGAGCTGGGGGTTCGGATCAGCCAGGATTTTCTGGTTCCGGCGCATTGAAATGCGAAGCGTCATCTCTCTTTTGTGGAAGATGACGCCCGCTCCGCTCAGAGCAGACTTTTGACAATTGTTGACGCAACTAGCTCGGCAAAATCAAAAGTAAACAATAAGAATTAACTTGCCGGAATTGGATGTTTTCAGACGTTTAAAAGCGTGAATTAATACCTTGTAAGCAAGCGCCGCGCTCCCATAATCGCGCTCCTCAGTTTTCATTTGGTCACAAATGAAGCTGCGGCATGACAACTGTGAGGGAGCGTAAAAGCGATGAATCGGCACTTGCACCGCGTGGTCTTCAACGCGGCCAGAGGGATGCGCATGGTGGTCCAGGAAACGGCCACCAGCACTGGAAAGGGCGCCAGCAGGGCGACGACCGCCGCAGGTGCTGCAGCCCTCGCGGGTGCACTGATCGCAGGGGCCGCACACGGCCAGATCGTCGGTGCCCCGAACGTCCCCGGCAATCTTCGACCGACCGTGCTGACAGCGCCCAATGGCGTGCCGCTGGTCAACATCCAGACGCCTTCCGCCGCAGGCGTCTCGCGCAACGTTTACAACCAGTTCAGCGTTGGTTCGAACGGCGCCATCCTGAACAACAGCCGGGTGAACGTGCAGACCCAACTGGGTGGGTTCGTTCAAGGCAATCCCAATCTGGCCACGGGCCCGGCGCGCATCATCCTCAACGAGGTCAACGGCGGAATGCCCAGCCAGCTTCGCGGCTACATCGAAGTGGGCGGCCAGCGCGCAGAAGTGATCATCGCGAACCCGGCGGGCATCAGCGTCGACGGCGGTGGCTTCATCAATGCCAGCCGCGCCACGCTCACCACCGGCACGCCGCAGTTCAACGCCGTCGGCGGCCTCGACAGTTTCCTGGTTCGTGGGGGAACCATCACCATCGACGGCGCGGGCCTCGATGCCAGCAAGACCGACTACGCGGCCATTCTTGCGCGCGCTGTGCAGGCCAACGCGAGCATCTGGGCCAGCGAGCTCAAGGTGGTGACCGGTGCGAATCAGATCAGCGCCGACCATAGCCAGATCATGCCCACGACAGGTACCGGCACTGCGCCGACCTTTGCGCTCGACGTCGCTGCCTTGGGCGGCATGTACGCCAACAAGATCGTTCTGATCGGAAGCGAAGCCGGCCTGGGCGTGCGCAACGCGGGCAGCATCGGCGCTGGTGCCGGTGGGCTTGTCGTCACGGCAGCGGGGCGCCTGGAGAACATCGGCACGCTGGAAGGCCAACGCGTTGAACTGACCACACCCGGCGATATCTCCAACCATGGAGGCACGATCCGCCAGGGGAGTTCGGCTGGCCTGACGATCGCTTCGCCGGTTCTGAGCAATCCCAATGGCGGGGTGATCGGTGCCGAGCCTGTGAGTGCCGGTGCAAGCGGTGGGGGAACTGCAACTCCACCGGCCTCCACGCCGAGCAGCGGTGGAGGCACGGCCACACCATCGACAACGGAGGCAAGCGGCACCAGCACCGGCGGTAGCTCCACGCCGGCGACCTACACGCCTCCCGCACCAGGCCTCATCGCTGCCGGTGGCACCATCTCGAACGACGGGGGCAAGATCTATGCGGGCGGTCCTATCACGCTCAATACGCCGCAGGTCAACAACGCGGGTGGCTCGCTCAATGTGGCAACGATGGCCGTTGCAGGCCCGACCTTCAGCAATGCGGGCGGTACGCTGAATGTCAGCCAGAGCTTCGGAGCGAACGTCGGTTCGTTCGACAACACTGGCGGCAAGCTCAATGCGGGCAGCCTGGATATCACCACCAGCGGCAATCTAGTCAACGTCGACGGCTCGCTCACCGGCGCGTCCAATGCCAATCTGACGGTGGGCGGCAATGCCGACAACACACGCGGCACCATCTCTGCTACGGGCGCGTTGACCGCGGGCGTCGGCGGAGCGGTCAACAACACGTTGGGCACCCTCGTTGCCAACAACAACGTTGCGCTCTCGGCGGCGTCCCTGGACAACGCCAAGGGCAGCATCCAGTCGGCCAACGCGAAAACGCAACTGACCGTTGCCAATCAGCTGACCAATACAACAGGAGCCATTGGTGCAGGCACGGATGTGTCCGTACAGGCCGGTTCACTGAACAACAGCGGTTCCATCCGCGGCACCTACGACGCCACACTCACCGTCTCCGGTGCGATTTCCAATGACGGCAGCATCACCGCCGGACGCAATGCAACGATCGCTGCCGGCAGCGTGGCATCGGGCACCGATGGTGCGATCGGTGCAGGTGTGCAGAGCGACGGCAGCCTCGGCAGCGCCGGTGATCTGCGTGTCAGCACTTCCGGCGTGTTGGCTGCCCGCGGGAAAAACCTCTCCGCGGGCAACACCACCCTTCAAGGAGCGAGTGTTGACCTCTCCGGCAGCGAGACCAACGCAGCCAACATCACGATCGCGGCAACCAACGGCGATGTGACCACCAAGCAGGCCAAAGTTGTCACCCCGGGCGCCTTGAGCGTGACCGCAGAGGGAGCCGTGTCCAACATCGGAGGCACACTCGCTGCCGATGGTGCGACCTCCCTCAACGCTGCGAGCTTGGACAACTCAAAAGGCACGCTTGCCTCGGTAACCAGCGACCTGCGCGTCACGACCAGCAGCATCGCGACCAACAAGGCCGGCCGCGTGCTGGCTGCTGGTGCCGTGGAACTAATCAATCGCGGTCTCGACAACACTGACGGCAAGGTCAGCGGCAACAGCCTCTCCGTCGCCGTAGGCAACGGCCAGCTCGACAACACGCGCGGCACCCTGGCAGCGGCCACCACCGTGGCATTGAGCTCGGGCGCGCTGGTCAATGACGCGGGCCTGATTCAGTCCGGCGGTGCGATGACCATCAACACGAATGGTCAGAGCCTTACCAATACCAACGCAGCCGGGTACACCAACAAGCAGGGCGGCATTACCAGCGCAGATACTCTGACGTTGACTGCGGGCGCGGTGAACAATGCGGCCGGTTTCATCGGCGCGAAGAATGCGCTTGACGCCAAGACCCAAGGCTTTACCAACACGAGCGGCGGCGAAGTGCTCGGCCAGTCCACGGTCGCCATCAACACCAACGGTGCGAGCTACGACAACAGCGCCGGCCAGACACTGGCAGTGGGTGACCTGACCATCGATGCCGGAAGCATCACCAATGCAGGCGGCTTGATCCGCTCGACTGCAACAACAGCCCTCAATGCCGGAAGTGTCACCAACAAGGACACCCAGGGTACGGATCAGGGCATCGAGGGCAAGAACGTCAGCATCATCGCAGCGACAGTCACCAACAATTCCGGTGCGATCCGCGCCGATGGCAACGCTACGCTGAGCAGCACGACAAAGATCGACAACTCTCAAGGCTTGGTTTCTGCGGGCGACACGCTCACCGTGAAGGACCCTGGCACTCCCAGGACCCTGTCGGTGGTCAACACCGGAGGCACCCTGGTCGCCGGCAAGAAAGTCACCCTTGAGGCTGGTGCGGTCACCTGGGACGGCAAGCTGCTGTCGCTGGGCAACATGGACCTCTCCGTCAACCAGGACATCTCCTTCGCCGCGGGCAGCGAAACCGTCGCCAACAACAACCTCACGCTCTCGACCACCGGCAACATCACCAACAGCGGTCGGCTCGCTGCCGGCAAGACACTGACGCTCTCGGCGAAGGACATCGACAACACAGCCACCGGCGACATCCAAGGCGAGACCACGACCCTGAATGCCTCTGGCACGCTCACCAACCGCGGCGTGATCGATGGCAAGACCACCAACATCAACGCCGGGACACTGAACAACCGAGGCACCGGCCGTATCTACGGCGATCAGATCTCGATTGGGGTCGTCACGCTCAACAACGAGGCAGAGACGGTAGGGGGCGTGGCTGCCGCAGGCACCATTGCCGCACGCCAGCGCCTGGATCTGGGTGTCACCAACCTGAACAACCGGGATGGCGCTCTCATCTTCAGCGACGGTGATCTCGCCATTGGCGGCAAGATCGTAGATGGCAAGGCAGTCGACTCAGCTGGCACCGTGAGCAACCATGCCGCGACCATCGAGGCAACCCGTAACATCGACATAAAGACTTCTGTCCTGAACAACACCAATGGCGGTGTGACCTGGACGATGCAAAGCGGCAAGGCAAGCGATTCACACACCGAGTACGCCCTTCCCGGCAGTGCAACGCGCTATACCGCCGATCAACTGGTCTTCGTGACCGTGCAAGGGCCATCTGTCGATTTCGAGCACCTGATGGGTGTGCTCTGGCCCAGTTTCGTCAGCCAGGCGGGCGGGCCCAATATCGGCCAGTTCTCGGGGATACTGGTCCCCTCCGCAAGCTATCCGCTTTCCCGATTTAGCGCTTATTACACGAATCCGCCGCGCAACAGCAGTGACCTCACCGGCACCCGACCAGTGGGGACAGATTTCACCGAAACCTTCACGGAACCCGGTGTCTGGTATGCGCGCACCGATCCGATCTGGGCCACATTCGGTGTCACACCCCCAGCCACCGACACCCCGGACGAGGCCCAGCGAGAGGCCTACCTGGAGGCCCACAAGCGACTCGATACGGCGACGGCTGCTTTCATCAATGACGTCTATCAGAACTACGCCCGTGCGTACTACTCCTGGACGTACTCGGATTCGAGCACCATCCCGGTTCTGCAGACATCGGCGCCAGCTCGCATCATTGCTGGCGGCAAGATGGACATCACCGTTGGTAGTGGCACCAATGACATGAGCCAGATCCTGGCCGGGGGCGCATTGAATGTGACGGGCGGGACGATTGCGAACAAGAATCTCGAAGTCGCCGGATCACAGAATCGAACAGGCTGGCAGTACTACAACAACGGCAGCGGCGATATGCCGATGCCCACGCCCTACAACACCTCCGTTCCCATCACGGTCACGCTCGCCGCCGCACGGCAGGAAGGCAACGTCACGGTGGTCGGCAGCGGCACACCTACGGGCACCCTGGCTCCCGGCCACACCAACCAGGGCGTCGCCAGCGCCAGCGGCGTCAATGGCAATGGACCGGCAACCGGCTCGACCGGGCCTATCGTCCCGCCCATCATCGAAGTCAAGCTGGCGGCCAGCTCTGGGACGTCCCAGGTCGTACGCACCACGATGCCGGGCCTGGCGCTGCCTACGGCCAGCCTGTTCCGGACTCTCTCAGGCACGTCGAGCCGATACCTCGTCGAGACTGATCCGCGCTTCGCGAACTACCGCAACTGGCTCAGCAGCGACTACCTGCTGAACAATCTCGGACTGGACCCGGACAACACCCTCAAACGCATGGGTGACGGCTACTACGAGCAGCGCCTGGTCCGCGAGCAGGTAGCGCAGCTGACGGGCTACCGCTATCTGGACGGCTACGACAGCGACGAGAAGCAGTACGCCGCGCTCATGGACGCGGGCGCCACCTTTGCTCGCCAGTACGGACTGCGCCCCGGGATTGCTCTTACGGATGCACAGATGGCCCAGCTCACCAGCGACATCGTCTGGCTGGTGGAGCAGACCGTGACGCTGCCGGACGGCAGTACCCAGCGTGTGCTGGTGCCGCAGGTCTACGTGCGCGTGAAGAACGGCGACATCGACGGCTCCGGCGCCCTGTTGGCCGGCAAGGAAGTCAACATCAAGCTGGACGGTGACCTCGTCAACAGCGGCACCGTCGCCGGGCGCAGCACGGTCAAGATCACGGCGGAGAACATCCAGAACCTGAACGGCCGTATCTCGGGTGGCAGCGTCGATCTCAATGCCAGGACCGACCTGAACAACATCGGGGGCACGATCGACGCGGCAAGCAAGCTCAAGATCGAGGCAGGCCGCGACATCAACGTGCGTACCACGACCAGCAGCAGCGGGCTGGCGATGGACATTGCGCCCGGGGCTGCGAGTCTGCGTGGCGCGACCATCATCGATCGGGTGGCAGGTCTTTATGTGAGCGATCCGAAAGGCACGCTGGTGGCTTCGGCTGGCGGTGACGTCAATCTGATTGGGGCACTGATTTCCAACAGCGGCAAGGAAGGCACTACCGAAATCGGTGCAGGCCGCGACATCAACCTTGGCACGGTCACGACCGGCCGGCAGGACGCAACCATCCGCAGTGCGGGCAACTACCGCGCCGAAGCCAGCACGCAGGAGGTCGGAACCCGCATCGAGGCGAGCGGCGACATCAGCCTGACTGCCAAGCGGGATGTGAATGTGCGAGCAGGCACGATCAACAGCACCGATGGTGAGCTTGGCATTGCGGCGAAGCGCGACATCAACATCGATGCGGGACAGTCGACAAGCGCACTGAACGAGGGGCTGCGCGTTTCTAGAAGCGGCGAGAAGCGGACCGACCAAGGCACCTTCAACTCGACGGGTGTCATTGGCAGCAGCCTCGGCGGCAAGACCGTTACCCTGGATGCGGGCAACGACATCAACATCCGTGGTTCGAATGTCATCAGCGACAAGGGCACGGAGCTCTGGGCCGGTAACAACATCACGATCGAGGCGGCGACGCAGACTCGGGACAGCCAGTACTCTCGGCAAGAGTCGAGGAGCGGCCTGTTCGATGGAGGTTCAGGTTGGACCTGGGGGCGTCAGGACTCGCGCAGTACGCGCAAGACGGATGAAACGACCGCGGTTGGCAGCACGGTCGGATCCATCTCAGGCAACGTCGTCATCACCGCCGGCAACCAGTATAGGCAGGTGGGCAGTGACGTGACTGCACCTGGCGGCAACATCGACATCCAGGCACGCGATGTGCAGATAGTCGAGGCGCGCGAGACGAGTCGCAGCGAAAGCACCCAGAGCTTCTCTCAAAGCGGGATCACGTTGGGCTTCAAGGCGCCTCTGATCGACACGCTACGCAACCTGGAGGACACCTCCCAGGCGATGAGAGACACCAAGGACGACCGGATGAAAGCTTTGGGCGCAGCCAGCATGGTGCTCAGCGGCTATTCGGCATACCAGGGGATTGCACAGGCGGCAGCCACCAATCAGGGCAACGGCACTGTGGGCATGGGGGCGACCCTGACGATCGGCAGCAGTTCCAGCGAATCCACCAGGACCGAGAGCAGCAATACGTCATCTGGCTCGCGCGTGCAGGCGGGCGGCAATGTGAGCATTGTCGCCACCGGCGGTGGGCGTGATTCCAACATCCTCGTACGTGGCAGTGAAATTGATGCCAGCAAGAATGTGAGTCTCTCGGCAGACAACAACATCACGTTGGAGGCTGCGGCCAACAGCCGACAACAAAGCTCGAGCAGCCGCAGCAGCAACTCGAGCGTCGGTGTGGGCGTGAGTTTCGGAGACACCATCGGCATCACCCTCGAGGTGGCCGCAGGCAGCCAAAGCGGGCGAGACAATGGAGCCGATGGCGCGTGGACCAACACCACAGTCAAGGCGGGCCAGCAGGTCAGCATCAAGAGCGGCGGCGACACCACAGTTCGCGGAGCCATTGTGGCAGGCAAGCGGGTCGAAGCGGACATCGGTGGAAATCTGCACATCGAAACCCTCCAGGACACGAGCCTCTATCACAGCGAAAACAGCAGCAGCGGTTTTAGCGGAAGCTTCTGCATCTACATGTGTTCCGGTGGCAGCGCCAGTCTGGGCGCAAGCAACATGCGTGGTGACGGCAACTTTGCAAGCGCGACCCAGCAAAGTGGATTCTTTGCCGGGGATGCGGGTTTCGATGTCAGCGTGCGTGGCAATACGACCCTCGTAGGCGCTGTCATCAGCAGCAAGGATGCGGCCGTGGATGGCGGGAAGAACAGCTTTACTACGGGCAGCCTGACGATGACCGATCTGGTCAACCGGGACATCTTCCAAGGCAGCGGCTACAGCCTCAATATCAGCTCATCTGGAGGTGGTAGTGCGGGTGTCGGCGACAGCGATATCAATCGGTCCAGCACCACTCGCAGTGGCATTTCGGGGATCGCAGGCGATACCACGGTAAGAACAGGCGTGGATGGCACCAATGCGCTGCAAATGACCAGCCGTCAGCGTGCTCTGCGAGATATCCAAGCGCAGGTCGTGATCACCGCGCAGTTCAGCTCGCAAGCCACAAGCGCTTGGGGCCAGTACGCCAACGAGCGCTTGCGAGATGCCAAGACCGACGAAGAGCGAGCTTGTTGGAGTGCAGATGGCGCATGTCGTGCATCGGGGCACCTTGTGATCGGTGGCTTGGCTGGCGGCCTCGGTGGTGCTGTCGGCGCTGGCGCAAGTACGCAGGTCGCGTCCTATGTGGATCAGACCGTCAGCGCACTGGGCTTGACTGGTGCTGTGCATGATGCCGTGGTAGCGGGCCTGACCATGGCCATTGGCGGCGCGCTGGCGGGTGCGACGGGAGCGGCGGGGGCGTTCAACGAGGTGGCAAACAACTACCTGACGAGCACCCAGTGGGAAGCGCTTGCAGAAGACCTCAGGCGCTGCCAGGCGCGGAACTGCACGTCCGAGGAGCAGCAAGTCATCCGGAACAGCTATCAGGATCTCAGCAATCGACAGAACATTGCGCTGGCCAACTGCGCAAAGACAGGAAACTGTGTCACCTTGCGGGAAGAGGTGATCAATGGAACACAGGCGATGATCGACTTGGCGGACGACGGAAAGCTGCCAATAGGTGCGGCGACCGGAAACGATCTGGGGCAGTATGCGGGCCAGAGACTGGCAAACGACCCGGCCTATCGTGAGACAGTACGGCAATCGATCAACGTGCTCAACAACTGCAAGGCGAACCCGCAGCAATGTACCCAGCAGGCAATCACTGCTGCAGCCCTGGTGGTTGCGCCGTTGTTAGGGCCAGCTGGAGTTTCCTTGACTTGGGAAGGGCTTGCGGTCGGAGGAACAATCGGCGCCACCGCCAACGTAGGCGGCCAACTGTATGCCAATGGAGGAAGCCTTAACCAGGTCAATCCAAGGGACGTAGGAATGGCGTTCTACACAGGGGCATTGACCTATGGGACAGGATTTGCTTCAACGATGTTCATCAATACAGGAGGCGCGCTTGTGGTGTCGGGGGCAAACACGGTCTATAGCGGTCAAGCACCATCTGCCTCCGGAGGCAGCATTTTGGGGGCTGCGGTGGGAACAACGATCGGATTTCCAGTTGGGGCTGTGACTCAGAGCGGTCTGAACGGCTATTTCAATCCCTGGTACAGACCAATGTGGCAAGACTTGGGATACACCATGCAAAGCTGGCTGCAACCAAGCTTGTTGCCCGGAATAGGTGGCACCAGCGTTGGCAGCTTCCTGCAGGAACTCGGGAATGCCGGAGTCAATGGCCAAAGTGCCCCGCCCAGCACTGGCAATCCGAATAGAGGTGGTAGATGATTCAAGCAAAAAGTACAGGTTTGAGGATGTTGGGAGTCTTGTTCCTGATATTCCTCTTCATCATTGGCCTCGGGTTTTCCGTGGGGGCCTTACTTGCGATGCCCCTGATTCGCTGGGCGATTCACGGTGTACTTTATTTTCCTGTTGCGTCATCTGAGCTGCTCAGTTTGCTGGCAGTGATCCTAGGCGTGACTGTTGTTGCAACCCTCGTCATGTGGTCGGCTGGACGGTTCAAGGGGCAGTGGTGAAACGAGGCCATGTAATCTGCGCCATCGCACTGGCATGTATCGCGCTGGCAGCCTGCCGAACCGCGCCGCTGTATGAACCGAGTCGCCGAGCGCTGGTGGCCGCAGAGGAGGACGAAGAGCGCACTGTCGTTGGTCATCCGGTGCCGGGCACCGCGATCGCCCAGCTTCGTACCGGGATGACCTACGCACAGGCCGTCAAGATCATGGGAAAGCCGGATGCTGAGACGGTGAACAACACCGGTAAGGCTTGGATCCCTACGTACAACGGCACGGACCGGTGGCGCCACTATCTCGCCTACAAGGGACAGGGCGTATTGGTTTTCGCGGGCGCTGCGGGCGGAGAGATCGCCGAGATATCCCGTACGAAGGCTTACACGCCTGATGTGCTGATCCAGATCGTGCACAACCCCAAAGACACTGGCCGTTTCTGACATTTCGATCGCAGCGTGCATGACGGATGCTCGGGCTGGAGTGGCAGAGCACGAGCATCAGCGCTGTGGACAGAAAAAGATCCCGAGGGAGAGAGATTGAGAGTAAGAACTACGCGTGCCGTGCTGGCCGGGGCCCTGCTGGGCAGTCCCCTGTGGGCCCTGGCCCAAGTGTCGAGCACACCGCAGCCCTTTATCGAGCAGCAGCGCCAGCAAGAGCGCGAACGCGCTCTGCGCGAGCAGAACGAGCGCACGGTTGACCAGCGTCCGCACGCTGCACCACCAGCTCCGGCGCAGCGCATTCCCGAATCTGAGTCGCCGTGCTTCCGCATCGACCGCGTGTTGCTGGTCGGCGAACAGTCGGAATCTTTCCAATGGGCCGTTGCCGATCTGTCCGGCCCTGAGGGCAATGATTCGCCGGCCGGCCGTTGCCTCGGTACTGCCGGCGTCAATGTGGTACTGGCGCGTGCGCAGCAAGCCGTCATTGCTCGCGGCTTTGTCACCACCCGTGTGCTGGCCGCGCCGCAGGATCTCTCTGCCGGCGCGCTGACCCTCGCGCTGGTCCCCGGCCGCATCGCAGCCATCCGCACGACGTCTGATTCTTCCTCCACGCTACTTGGCAGTTCCGCCTTGCTGGCCACGGCCATTCCTGTGCGATCAGGCGATCTGCTGAACCTACGTGATATTGAACAAGGCTTGGAGAACCTCAAGCGCGCTCCTACGGCGGAAGCCGACATCCAGATTGAGCCGTCGACCGCTCCCAACGCCAAGCCTGGCGACAGCGACCTCGTCGTCAAGTACGTCCAATCCAAGAAGTGGCGCATCACCTTCAGCCTCGACGACAGCGGCACTGAAGTTACCGGCCGCTACCAGGCTGGTGTCACGCTGTCCCTGGATAACCCCTTCGGCCTGAACGATCTGTTCTACGTCAGCGCCAACCACAACATCAATAACCACGTCTTCGGCGATCCGGCCAAGGGCACCGAAGGACAGACCGTTCACTACTCGCTGCCCTACGGCTACTGGCTGCTGGGCCTCACTGCCTCCAACAGCCAGTACCACCAGCGTGTGATTGGCCCATACGAGCAGTACGTCTACGCCGGGAAGACCAACAACGCCGAGGTCAAGCTCTCGCGCCTCGTCTATCGCGACCAAAGCCGCAAGACGAGCGTGGCAGTCAAAGGATGGCGCCGCGAGTCGCGCAGTTTCGTGGAAGACACCGAACTCGATGTCCAGCATCGCGTGGTCGGTGGCTGGGAACTCAGCCTCAACCACAAGGAGTACGTCGGCGAGGCGACGCTCGAAGGCACGCTCGCCTACAGGCGTGGCACGCGTGCGTTCGGCGCAAGAGAAGCGCCAGAAGAGATCGCCTATCGCAACCGCGCTGACCTCGAAGCCCCACTGGACGGCACTTCACGCCTGAGGCTCTATACCGCCGACATCAGCCTCAACGCGCCGTTCAAGCTCGGCGAACAGAAGCTGCGTTACTCCGGCCTGATCCGCGCCCAATGGAACCGCACACCGCTGACGCCGCAGGACCGCTTCGCCATCGGCGGGCGCTACACAGTGCGCGGCTTCGACGGCGAGACGAGCCTGATGGGCGAGCGCGGCTGGCTCATCCGCAACGACATCGGATGGGCTGTGGGGCAAAGCGGGGCCGAGCTGTACGTCGGTGCCGACTACGGCCACGTCGGTGGCCGTTCGACAGTCGACCTGCTCGGCCGTAGCCTGGCCGGCGCCGTCATCGGCGTGCGCGGCCAGTGGAGCAAGTTGAGCTACGACTTCTTCGTCGGCGCGCCGATCAGCAAGCCCGAGGGCTATCGAACCGCGAAGGTCACGCTGGGCTTCAACCTCAACGCAAGCTTCTGAGGCGGCAGGGGATGGTGCGGCTTGCCAACTATCGCAAGAACGACTCGACCTTCACTGGAATCTGCGGCGCCTGCCACCGATAGGACTTCGCCAGCACATCCCGCTCAGGCTGCTGCCCATTCCACCGAATGTTGAGCAGATCCATCAAGGTCCACCCCGTCCAGTCCGCGCGAAACGGCTGCAGCGCCGCATCCTGCGGCAGCGGCTGCCCGTTGCGCCACACCACTGCCGGAATGCGGTAGCCCGAGGCCGTCGACGGGCTATGCCCCGCTCGGTCGCTCACGTGGCCGACCTCCTGCCCGTGGTCCGACAGATACATCCACGCCCGGTACTCCCCCGGCTTGCCCGGCGCACGCGTCTGCTGCAGCAGCTCCGACACCACGAAGTCGTGATACAGCAGCGCTGCGTCGTACTCCTGCCTGAAGCGCCGCACCCAGGCCGAGCGACCGTCCTTCACCAGGCCGTTCTCCACCGCATCGACGTTGTCGTCGAACGGATTGGCGTTTGCAGGAAAGCGCAGGCTGTAGTGCGGGTGCGCTCCCATCAGGTGGACGACGATGAGCTTGCGCTCGGTGCTGGTGTCGGCCAGTGCTTCCTGCACGCAATCGAGGATCTCGCCGTCGAGTGAAGCACTCGCGCGGCCCGGCGTGCGGTTGACCATGTCGACGACGTCGGCGAGGCGAGCGTGCTGCTGCTCGATGGCGAGGTCGTCGTGGTTGCTGATCCACCAGACCTTGTAGCCGGCGGCGCGTGCGAGTGCCAGCACGTGCGGCGGGTTCTCGGCCTCGGGCAGGCCGAAGTGGAACATGTTGCGCAGCGCGGGCAGGGTGCTGGCGTCCACCGACCATGCGTTCTTCAGCACCGCCATCTGGTCGCCGGTCTGCGCCTTGTGCGCGAGCAGGCGCGGCGTGGTCGGGCGGCCGTAGCCGTAGAGGGCCATGTTGTCGCGGTTGATGCTGTCGGTGATGACCAGTACCACGGTGGAGGGGCCGGACTGCGTGATGACGGGCGCGATGGCCTTGGCCTGCGCCATCAGGCGGTCACGCTGCTTCTGCTGGTCGGCCCAGGCGGAGCGCAGCGTGTGGAGGGAATCGAACCACTGGGTCCAGAAGATCGCCGGATGCAGCCTGCGCCAGGGCTTGCTGGCGTAGGCCACGCAAGAGAGCAGGAGCAGCAGCGCGATCAGCGCCACCATCCATCGCAAAGGCCGGGTCGACGGGGCCGCGCCCGCCGCAGCACCGCGCCGCGCGAACATGCCCACGAGCACGCCCGACACCACCAGCACCGCGCCCCACACGGCGGCCGAGCGCCAGTGCATCCACAGGTATTCGGCGCCTTCGCGCGCGTTGGTGTTGGCCGCTGCGCCGAGGACCATCGCGCCGTCGGGCGCGGCCTGGTAGGTGTCGAGCAGGTAGGCGCGCACCGCGCCGTCGATCGCGAAGCCCATCGCCCAGAGCCACACGAGCATCGTGCGCACGCGACGCATGCGGGCGCTGCGCAATGGCCATGCGAGCCACAGCACCATCGGCAGGGCGAGCACCGCGAGCTGCGCGATGCGACGGCCGTCGTGGCCCAGCGCGATGAGCGCCAGCAGCGTCGCGCCGACCACGCCGCAGGCGAGCAGCGCGTTGCGCGACGGAGAAGCTTGCGGGGTCAGAGTGGTCAAGCAGGCGGCGCAGCGAGGCGAATCGGGGGGAACGGGGGGAGGGGAGGGCGCGCGCATTCTGCCCCGGGCCCTGCGCTGAGGCCTCCAGTGCCCCGATGGTGGCAAGGCCCTTTGGCCGGCCGGTGCGCTCAGGGATATCCCCGCGGAACTTATCGGGCCTCTGGTGCCCAGACGGGCTTTTCCATCAATCCACAGAAAGGAATTTCCGCTCCATGCTCAGATTCAGCCGGCTGCCCGCGCTTTTGCTCGCTTTCGTTCTTTCCTGGGTGGCTTTGCTGCCGTCCGCGACTGCCGCCCAGACACAGATGGTCAGCGCGGCGGTCAAGACGCTGAACATGCGAACCGGTCCCGGCCAGCGCTACGAGACGCACTGGACGGTCAGCAGGGGCTATCCGTTCCGAGTGATCGGCAGGAAGGGCGCCTGGCTGCACGTCAGCGACTTCGAGGGGGACAAGGCCTGGGTCTTCCGTTCGATGACCGACAAGACGCCGCACTACGTGGTGAAGGCGCAATCGGCCAACCTTCGCCGCGCGCCCGGCGCGCGCAGCCCGGTGGTGAAGCGGGCGGGCTATGGCGACGTGCTGCGCACCATCGAACGGCGCGGCAACTGGGTCAAGGTGCGGCACGAAGGCGGTGCCACCGGGTGGGTGCAGCGCAGCCTGGTCTGGGGCTGGTAGGGCGAGGGCGCCCCTGCGAGCGGTTCAGGTCGCCGTGGCCTGGCGCACGGCGCGCTCCCAGCGCGCCATCGATTCCTCGGCCTGCGCGCGGCCCATGGTCGGCATGAAGCGCCGCTCGATCTTCCACAGCTTCGACAGCTGTCGTGCGTCGGTGTAGACGCCGGTCGAAAGGCCGGCGAGGTACGCGGCGCCCAGCGCGGTGGTCTCGATCACTTCGGGCCGCACTACCGGAATGCCCAGCAGGTCGGCCTGGAACTGCATCAGCAGGTCGTTCACGCTGGCGCCGCCGTCCACGCGCAGCTCGGCCACGGGCTTGCCGCCAGCGGCCACCGCGTCGCGGCTCATGGCCTGCAGCAGCGCGGCGCTCTGGTAGGCGATGCTCTCCAGCGCGGCGCGCGCGATGTGCGCCACGGTGGTTCCGCGCGTGAGGCCGGTGATCGTGCCGCGAGCTTCGGCGTCCCAGTAGGGCGCTCCGAGGCCGGTGAAGGCCGGCACCATCATCACGCCGCCTGCGTCGGGCACGCTCTCGGCGAGGGACTGCACCTCGGCGCTGCCCTTGATGGCCTTGAGGCCGTCGCGCAGCCACTGCACCACGGCGCCGCCGACGAACACGCTGCCTTCCATGGCGTACTGCGGCTTCGCGTCGGTCTGCGCCGCGCTGGTCACGAGCAGGCCGTTGTGCGAGGGCTGGAACTCGCCGCCGGTGTGCATCAGCAGGAAGCAGCCGGTGCCATAAGTGTTCTTGGCCATGCCGGCCTCGAAGCAGGCCTGGCCGAAGAGGGCGCTCTGCTGGTCGCCGGCCACGCCGCCGATGGGCAGCGCGTGGCCCAGCAGCGCTGCGTCGGTATCCGCGAAGTGCGAGCTCGAGGGCTGCACCTTCGGCATCAGCGAGGCGGGAATGTCGAGCGCCTTCAGCAGGTCGGCGTCCCACTCGTTGGCGTGCACGTTGAAGAGCATGGTGCGCGAGGCGTTGCTCACGTCGGTCACGTGCACCTTGCCGCCGGTGAGCTGCCACATGAGCCAGCTGTCGACGGTGCCGAAGGCGAGTTCGCCGCGCGCGGCCTGCTCGCGCGCGCCGGGCACGTTGTCGAGCAGCCATCGCAGCTTGGTGCCGGAGAAGTAGGCGTCGATGACGAGGCCGGTCTTTTCGCGGATGGTGTCGGTCATGCCTTCGTCGCGCAGCTGCGCGCACAGCGGCTCGGCGCGGCGGTCCTGCCAGACGATGGCGTGGTGCACCGGCTGGCCCGTCCTGCGGTTCCACAGCACGGTGGTCTCGCGCTGGTTGGTGATGCCGATCGCGTGGATGTCGGTGGGCTTGAGCTTGGCCTTCACGAGCACTTCGCGCGCGGTGGCGAGCTGGCTGCGCCAGATTTCCATCGGGTCGTGCTCGACCCAGCCCGGCTGCGGATAGATCTGCGTCAGCTCCTTCTGCGCAATGGCGACGATGTGCCCCTCGCGGTCGAAAACGATGCTGCGCGAGCTGGAGGTGCCCTGGTCGAGGGCGAGCAGGTAGGTGGTCGTCATTCGTTCTTGTTCCTTCTGTTCGTCTTCAGTTGTCGCGCGCGATCTCCAGGCGCACCTGGGCGGCGTTCAGCAGGTCGCTGAAGGGCGCGGGCGGCTCGGCGTCGGTGAAGAGCCGGTCGATCTGCGAGAGGGTGCCCAGCTGGATCATCGCCGGCCGGTTGAACTTGCTGGCGTCGGCGGCCAGCCACACTTCGCGCGCCTGCGCGATGATGGTCTGCGCCACCTTCACCTCGCGCAGGTCGAAGTCGCGCAGCGAGCCGTCGGCCTCGATGCTCGACACGCCGATGAGGGCGATGTCGACCTTGAACTGGCGGATGAAGTCGATGGTGGCCTCGCCCACCACGGCGCGGTCGCGCGGGCGCACCGAGCCGCCCGCCACGATCACCTCGCACGATGCGTTGCCGCTGAGGATGGTGGCCACATTCAGGTTGTTGGTGATCACGCGCAGCCCCGTATGGCGCAGCAGCGCCTTGGCGATGGCCTCCGTGGTGGTGCCGATGTTCAGGATCAGCGAGCAGTCGTTGGGCACCAGCTGCGCCACGCGGCGGGCGATGCGCGCCTTGCCTTCGGCGTGCAGCGTCTCGCGCTGCTGATAGCCGATGTTCTCCGTGGTCGAGCTGGGCACGCGCACGCCGCCGTGGAATCGGGTGAGCAGCCCCTCGTCGGCCAGCCGCTGCACGTCGCGCCGCACGGTCTGCAGGGTCACGCCGAGCATGTCGGCCAGTTGCTCGACGGTGACGGAACCGCGCGCGCGCACGGTGTCCAGGAGGTTGATCTGTCGGGGGTTGGAGTTCACGGAGGCGTCGTGGAATGCGGGAAGACTGAGGCCAAGAGTACTCGGCGCGCCACTTTAAAGCGAACAAAAACGAATCGACCTAAGGGAAAACTCGGAGGAAAATCGCGCCAAAAGGAATCCAAATGAAAAAACTCGAAAATACAATGGCCGCCGTCAGTGACCAAAGTCACGCATCAACGGACCCGATTCCTGTGAGCGCTTCTTCTTCCGCTTCGCCCGCGCCTGCCACCGACTGCGACGTTCTGATCGTCGGCGGCGGCATCAACGGCTGCGGCATCGCGCGTGACCTCGCCGGCCGCGGCTGGCGCGTGGTGCTGTGCGAAAAGGACGATCTCGCCTCGCACACCTCGTCTTCCTCCACCAAGCTGATCCACGGCGGGCTGCGCTATCTCGAGTACTACGAGTTCTCGCTGGTGCGCAAGGCGCTGCAGGAGCGCGAGGTGCTGCTCAAGAGCGCGCCGCACATCATGTGGCCGCTGCGCTTCGTGATGCCGCACGACCCGTCGATGCGCCCGGCCTGGATGATCCGCATCGGCCTGTTCATGTACGACCACCTCGCCCGCCGCGAGGTATTGCCGGGTTCGCGCAGCGTCGACCTGCGCGCGCATGCCGCCGGCAAGCCGCTGAAGGCGCAGTACAAGCGCGGCTTCATCTATTCCGACGGCTGGGTCGACGACGCCCGCCTGGTGGTGCTCAACGCCCTCGACGCGAAGGCGCGCGGCGCCGAAGTGCTGACGCGCACCCGCTGCGTGCATGCCCAGCGCGACGCCGACGGCTGGACCGCCACCCTGCTGGGCGCCGACGGCACCAAGCGCTCGCTGCGTGCCCGCGCGGTGGTCAATGCCGCAGGGCCGTGGGCCGAATCCTTCCTGCGCGGCGTGGCCCGGTCGGCCAAGGGCGAGGCGCTCGCCACCAAGAGCCTGCGCCTGGTGAAGGGCAGCCACATCGTGGTGCCGCGCCTCTTCGAGCACGACCACGCCTACATCTTCCAGAACCCCGACAAGCGGATCATCTTCGCCATTCCCTACCAGGACGAGTTCACGCTGATCGGCACCACCGACATCGAACTCACCGGCGACGACCCCGGCGCCGCGCGCATCGCCGAGGAGGAGGTCGAGTACCTCTGCACCCAGGCCAGCCGCTATTTCGAGAAGCCCATCGCGCCTTCGGACGTGGTGTGGACCTATTCGGGCGTGCGCCCGCTGCTGGACGACGACTCGGGCGACCCTTCCGCCGTCACGCGCGACTACATGCTGGAGTCGAACACCGCGGCCGCGCCGCTGCTGTCGGTGTGGGGTGGAAAGATCACCACCTTCCGCAAGCTGGCCGAGGACGCCGCCGACGAGGTAGGACGGATGCTGGGACAGTCTGCGCAACAGCGCCCGGCCTGGACCGACGGCGCGTTCCTCGCAGGCGGAGACCTGTCGTCCTGGATCGGCCCCGCCAGGCGCCCCGACGAGGATTTCGAGCGCTTCGTCGAAGCCGTGCAGGCAAGGTATCCGTGGCTCGGCAGCCAACTCGCGCGCCGCCTCGCGCGGGCCTACGGTGCGCGCATTGCCGATCTGCTGGGCGACGCGAAGGCCATGGCAGACCTGGGCCTCGAGGTTGCGCCCGGCTTGCACGAGCGCGAGCTGCGCTTCCTGCAGGACAACGAATGGGCCGTGAGCGCCGACGACGTGCTCTGGCGCCGCTCCAAGCTGGGGCTGCACTACACGCCGGAGCAGCGCGAGCAGGTCGCGCGCTGGCTGCAGCAACAGCAACATTGACAACAAGCCCGTGCCGGCGACAGCCGGGCCGGACGCAGGGACGAGAGAAGGGGAAGAGCGCCAATGCAATTGACACTCCAGCGCGTCACCAAGAAGGTGGGTGCGCAGACATGGCTCTACGAGCAGAGCATCGCGCCGAAGAGCGGCGCGGTCACCGTGCTCCTGGGCGCCACGCAGGCCGGCAAGACCAGCCTGATGCGGCTGATGGCGGGGCTCGACACACCCACCACGGGCAAGGTGCTGGTCGACGGCAAGGATGTGACCGGCATGCCGGTGCGCGAACGCAACGTCGCGATGGTCTACCAGCAGTTCATCAACTACCCGTCGCTCAAGGTGGCGGACAACATCGCCTCGCCGCTCAAGCTGCGCGGTGAATCGAACATCGATGCGCGGGTGAAGGCGCTGGCCGACAAGCTGCACATCGGCATGTTCCTCGACCGCTATCCGCAGGAACTGTCGGGCGGCCAGCAGCAGCGCGTGGCCCTGGCGCGCGCGCTCGCCAAGAACGCGCCGCTGATGCTGCTCGACGAGCCGCTGGTCAACCTCGACTACAAGCTGCGCGAAGGCCTGCGCGAGGAGCTCACGCAGCTCTTCGCCACCGGCGATTCGACCGTGATCTACGCGACCACCGAGCCCGGCGAAGCATTGCTGCTGGGCGGCTACACCGCGGTAATGGATGCCGGCGAACTGCTGCAGTACGGCCCCACGGCCGAGGTCTTCCACGCGCCGCAGTCGCTGCGGGTGGCGCGCGCCTTCAGTGATCCGCCGATGAACCTGCTGGCCGGCACGGCCAGCGCCGGCCGCGTGCAGATGGCTGGAGGGCCCGCGCTCTCACTGGCTTTGCCCGAGAGCGTCTCGGGCCCCGTCACCGTGGGCCTGCGTGCGAGCGCGCTGAACGTCGATGCGGGGGAGGGCGACATCGCCCTGCCCGGCAAGGTGGAGCTGGCCGAGATCTCGGGCTCCGACACCTTCGTGCACGTGGAGACGGCCGTCGGCGAGCTGGTGGCGCAGCTCACCGGCGTGCACCGCTTCGAGCTGGGTGCCTCGCTCACGCTGTACTTCAGCGCGTCGCAGGCGTATGTGTTCGATGCCGGCGAAAAGCTGGCGCTGGCGCCCGCGTGGCGCAAGGGAGACTAGCCATGGCACGCATCGACCTCGACCTCGCCCACGCCTACCGCCCGAACCCCACGCAGGACAGCGACTACGCGCTGCTTCCGTTGAAGATGAGCTTCCGCGACGGCGGCGCGTACGCCTTGCTCGGCCCCTCGGGCTGCGGCAAGACGACCATGCTCAACATCATCTCGGGCCTGCTCGTGCCTTCGCAGGGCACCGTGACCTTCGACGGCCGCGACGTGACGCGCGCCACGCCGCAGGAACGCAACATCGCGCAGGTGTTCCAGTTCCCGGTGATCTACGACACCATGACCGTGGCCGAGAACCTCGCGTTCCCCTTGCGCAACCGCAAGATGCCGGCCGACCAGATCAGGAAGCGCGTCGGCGAGATCGCCGAGATGCTCGACATGAGCGGGCAGCTCAACCAGCGCGCGGCGGGCCTCGCTGCCGACGCCAAGCAGAAGATCTCGCTCGGTCGCGGGCTGGTGCGCAGCGACGTGTCGGCGGTGCTCTTCGACGAGCCGCTCACCGTGATCGATCCGCACCTGAAATGGCAGCTGCGCCGCAAGCTCAAGCAGATCCACCGCGAGCTGAAGCTCACGCTGATCTACGTGACGCACGACCAGGTCGAGGCGCTCACCTTCGCCGAAGAGGTGGTGGTGATGACTCGGGGCAAGGCCGTGCAGGTGGGCAGCGCCGACGCGCTCTTCGAGCGGCCGGCCCACACCTTCGTCGGGCATTTCATCGGCTCGCCGGGCATGAACTTCCTGTCGGCGCAAAGCGGCAACGGCACCATCGAAGTGGCGGGAACGCCGCTGGTGCCCACGCGCGAACTGCCGCACGGTCCGCTGAAGATCGGCATCCGCCCCGAGTACCTGCGCCTGTCGAACGCGGGCGCGGCCGGCGCCGTGCCTGCGGTGGTGAAGCAGGTGCAGGACGTGGGCACGCACGTGATGCTGACGGTGGAGGCCGGCGGCAGCCTGCTGAAGGTGCGACTGCATTCGGACGACCGCCCGCCGGCGGTGGGAGACACGGTGTGGGTGCGGGTGCTCGACACGCACACCTGCTATTACAAGGATGAGGAGCTGGTCGCATGAGCGCAGTGCCGGGCCGCCCCAAACAAGCTCGCACCGGTGTGCGAAGCACGGAGGTATTGCAGTGAACGCTACCAACAAGCCGATCAACCAGAAGGCATGGTGGCTGGTGCTGCCGGTGCTGGTCTGCGTGGCCTTCTCGGCTATCGTGCCGCTCATGACGGTGGTCAACTACTCGGTGCAGGACATCATCTCGCCCGAGCGGCGCGTGTTCGTGGGAACCGAATGGTTCGCCGCGGTGATGCGCGATGACGAGCTGCACCAGGCGCTGTGGCGCCAGCTGGGCTTCTCGCTGTCTGTGCTGCTGGTGGAGATTCCGCTGGGCATCGGCCTGGCGCTGTCGATGCCGGCCAAGGGCTGGAAGTCTTCCGCCGTGCTGGTGGTGGTTGCCCTGTCGCTGCTGATTCCCTGGAACGTGGTCGGCACCATCTGGCAGATCTACGGCCGCGCCGACATCGGCCTGCTGGGCCACGCGCTGCAGAAGCTGGGCATCGACTACAACTACACCGGCAGCGCCGCCGACGCGTGGCTCACGGTGCTGGTGATGGACGTGTGGCACTGGACGCCGCTGGTGGCGCTGCTTTGCTATGCGGGCCTGCGCTCCATTCCCGACGCCTACTACCAGGCCGCGCGCATCGACGGCGCGAGCAAGTTCGCGGTGTTCCGCTACATCCAGCTGCCCAAGATGCGAGGCGTGCTCATGATCGCGGTGCTGCTGCGCTTCATGGACAGCTTCATGATCTACACCGAGCCCTTCGTGCTGACGGGCGGCGGGCCGGGCAACGCCACCACCTTCCTGAGCCAGTACCTCACGCAGAAGGCCGTGGGCCAGTTCGACCTGGGGCCGGCGGCGGCGTTCTCGCTGATCTACTTCCTCATCATCCTGCTGCTGTGCTTCGTGCTCTACAACTGGATGCAGCGGGTCGGCACGCAGGAAGCGGAGGTGGAAAAATGAACGAGAAGAGATTTCACAAGCGCAGCATCTTCCTGGTGCTGTACATCCTGTTCGCGCTGTTGCCCATCTACTGGATGATCAACATGAGCTTCAAGACGAACGAGGAGATCCTGTCGAGCTTCTCGTTCTTCCCGCAGCAGCTCACCTGGGCGAACTACGCGCGCATCTTCACCGACGAGTCGTGGTACTCGGGCTACATCAACAGCCTGATCTACGTGGCGATCAACACGGTGATCTCGCTCACCGTGGCGCTGCCGGCGGCGTACGCCTTCTCGCGCTATTCGTTCCTGGGCGACAAGCACGTCTTCTTCTGGCTGCTGACCAACCGCATGACGCCGCCCGCGGTGTTCCTGCTGCCGTTCTTCCAGCTCTACAGCACGGTCGGGCTGATGGACACGCACCTGGGCGTGGCGCTTGCGCACCTGCTGTTCAACGTGCCGCTGGCGGTGTGGATCCTCGAAGGCTTCATGAGCGGCATTCCGCGCGAGATCGACGAGACGGCCTACATCGATGGCTACTCGTTCCCGCGCTTCTTCCTCACGATCTTTCTGCCGCTCATCAAGGCCGGCGTGGGCGTGGCGGCGTTCTTCTGCTTCATGTTCAGCTGGGTCGAGCTGCTGCTGGCGCGCACGCTCACCAGCGTGAACGCCAAGCCCATCGTGGCGACGATGACGCGCACCGTGAGCGCATCGGGCATGGACTGGGCGACGCTGGCCGCGGCCGGTGTGCTCACCATCGTGCCGGGAGCCATCGTGATCTGGTTCGTGCGTCACTACATCGCGAAGGGTTTCGCGATGGGGCGTGTTTGAGGAGGCACGGATATGTTCGATTGGATGGTCTGGACCACTCCGGTGGCCGTGTTCTTCATCTGCATCGCGCTGATGCTGGTCGGCATGACGATCTGGGAGTTCAAGTCGCCCACCACGCTGCGGCGCGGCTGGCTGCCGATGGCCACCACGCGCGGCGACCGGCTCTTCATCGGGCTGCTGTCTGCGGCCTACGTGAACCTGATCTTCGTCGGCCTGGCGGGCAAGTTCCAGGAGTGGTTCAGCCTCGAGGCCGAGCCCTCGGTGTGGATCAGCTTCGTGCTGTCGATGGGCCTGCTCGCGCTCATCATGCGCAAGGGCTGAGGGGCCCGTTCCGCTTCTTTCCTGATTTCCAAAAGCGTTCCGGCTCTCCGCCTCCCCGGAGCCGTGATCGGACAAAACACCGGGGAAGCAACAACCGAGGAGACAGTTCCATGAAGATGCGCTACACGGCATTGGCACTTGCGGCGGCGATGTTCGCCGCGCATGGTGCGGCAACGGCCGGCGAGGCCGAAGCCAAGAAGTGGATCGACAGCGAGTTCCAGCCATCGACCTTGTCCAAGGACAAGCAGATGGACGAGATGAAGTGGTTCATCGAAGCAGCCAAGAAACTGCAGGCCAAGGGCGTGAAGGAGATTTCCGTCGTCTCCGAGACCCTGACCACCCACGAGTACGAATCGAAGACGCTGGCCAAGGCCTTCGAGGAAATCACCGGCATCAAGGTCAAGCACGACCTGATCCAGGAAGGCGACGTCGTCGAGAAGCTGCAGACCTCGATGCAGTCGGGCAAGTCGATCTATGACGGCTGGGTCTCCGACTCCGACCTGATCGGCACGCACTACCGCTACGGCAAGATCATGTCGCTGACCGAGTACATGGGCGGCGCCGGCAAGGAGTTCACCAACCCCGGCCTCGACCTGAAGGACTTCATCGGCACCAGCTTCACCACCGCGCCCGACGGCCAGCTCTACCAGCTGCCCGACCAGCAGTTCGCCAACCTGTACTGGTTCCGCGCCGACCTGTTCGCGCGCAAGGACCTGCAGGACAAGTTCAAGGCCAAGTACGGCTACGACCTGGGCGTGCCGCTGAACTGGAGCGCGTACGAGGACATCGCCGAGTTCTTCAGCACCGACGTGAAGACCATCGACGGAAAGCCGATCTACGGCCACATGGACTACGGCAAGAAGGACCCGTCGCTGGGCTGGCGCTTCACCGACGCATGGCTGTCGATGGCCGGCGCGGCCGACAAGGGCATCCCCAACGGCATGCCGATCGACGAATGGGGCATCCGCGTGGCGGCCGACAAGTGCACGCCCACCGGCGCCTCGGTGGCCCGCGGCGGCGCGACCAACTCGCCGGCCGCCGTGTATGCGCTGACCAAGTACATCGACTGGATGAAGAAGTACGCGCCCAAGGAAGCCATGGGCATGACCTTCGGCGAATCCGGCCCGGTGCCCGCGCAGGGCCAGATCGCCCAGCAGATCTTCTGGTACACGGCCTTCACCGCCGACATGACCAAGAAGGGCCTGCCCGTGGTGAACGACGACGGCTCGCCCAAGTGGCGCATGGCCCCCGGCCCGAACGGCCCGTACTGGAAGCAGGGCATGCAGAACGGCTACCAGGACGTGGGCTCGTGGACCTTCTTCAAGGGCCACGACGCCAACAAGACGGCCGCCGCATGGCTCTACGCGCAGTTCATCACCGCCAAGACCACCTCGCTGAAGAAGTCGATCACCGGCCTGACCTTCATCCGCGACAGCGACATCCGCTCGGATTACTTCACGCAGAACGCCAACAAGTACGGCGGCCTGATCGAGTTCTACCGCAGCCCCGCGCGCGTGGCCTGGACCCCGACCGGCACCAACGTGCCCGACTACCCCAAGCTGGCCCAGCTGTGGTGGAAGAACGTGGCAGAGGCCGTGACGGGCGAGAAGACGCCCCAGAAGGCCATGGACAACCTGGCCGACGAGATGGACAACGTGATGGCCCGCCTGGAACGCGCCGGCATGGCCAAGTGCGCGCCCAAGCTCAATCCGAAGGGCGATCCGGCCAAGTACCTGAGCGACGACCACGCTCCGTGGAAGAAGCTGGCCAACGAGAAGCCGAAGGGCGAGACCATCGACTACAACAAGCTGCTGACCGCCTGGAAGGAAGGCAAGGTGCGCTGAGCGCCCGGCGACTTGCTCATCCGGCAGCAACAGCCGGCAGCAACCCGGCAGACAGGGCCGTGCCGCGAGGCGCGGCCCTTTTTTTGCCTGTTTTCCGCATTGCCGGCCTTTCCGGCGCAATTTGGCCGCTTCGAGCGTCTGATTGCCGCGACGCCATGACCATTGGCAGATGCGCTAGCCCAAGGCTTCGCTTACATTCGACGGCCCCCGAAATGCCCGAGCCAGTGAATTCCAGTCTTTCCAGCCCTTCCAGCGTGCCTGCGAGCGTCAAGCGCGTCCTGGTCCTGCGCTATTCGCAGTCCGGCCAGCTCGACGAGGTGGCCGACCGGATCGTCGCGCCGCTGAAGGCGGACCCGGCCATCCAGGTGCACGAGGAGGTGCTGCGGCCCCTGAAGCCGTACCCCTTTCCCTGGCCCTTCCTGACCTTCTTCGACGCCTTCCCCGAATCGGCTCACATGAAGCCGCAGCCGCTGGCGCCGCTCTCACTCACGGGCGACGAAGACTTCGACCTCGTCGTGCTGCCCTACCAGGTGTGGTTCCTGGCGCCTTCCCAGCCGGTAGCGGCCTTCCTCAAGCATCCGGTTGCAGCCCGGCTGCTCAAGGGCAAGCCGGTGGTCACGGTCATCGCCTGCCGCAACATGTGGCTGCTGGCGCAGGAAAAGCTCAAGGGCATGCTCGACGACGTGGGCGCGCGGCTGATCGACAACGTGGTGCTCACCGACCCCGGCCCCACGCTCGCCACCTTCTTCACCACCCCCGCCTGGCTGATCTGGGGCCGCAAGCGCGGCTTCTGGGGCATGCCCGACGCCGGGCTCAGTACCGACCAGATCGCGGGTACGGCCCGTTTCGGCCGGGCCCTGCGCGACGCGCTGCACCAGGGCCTGGAGCGCGGCACGCAGCCGCTGCTGGCCGGCCTCGGGGCGGTGCAGGCCGATGCCCGCCTCCTCATCAGCGAGAAGGCCGGCACCCGCAGCTTCTACCTCTGGGGCAAGCTCATCATGGCCGCGGGCGGCCCCGGCGCCTGGCAGCGCAAGCCGCTGCTGCTGCTGTACGTGCTGTTTCTGCTGGTACTGATCATTACGGTGGTGCCCGTGAGCCTGAGCCTGCAGGCGCTTCTGCGACCGCTGTTCAGGGGGTGGCTGACTAGAATGACGGCCAAATTCGAGTGCCCGTCGGGCTCAGCCACGGACCGCACCCCTCTCTATGACGACTGATGTCTTCCTGACCCGTACTGCCGCTTTCCTGCCCTTTTCCCCGGTCAGCAATGAAGACATCGAAGACGTCCTCGGTCGCATCGGCGGCAAGGCGTCCCGTGCGAGGCGGCTGATCCTGCGCAGCAACGGCATCCAGTCGCGCCACTACGCCATCGACCGCGCCACCGGCGAGCTGGCGATGACCAATGCGCAGCTCACGGCCAGCGCCATCCGCGCGCTGGGCGACGTGGGGCAGGTCGACTGTCTCGTCACCGGCACCTCGCTGCCCGACCAGCTCATGCCCAACCACGCGGTGATGGTGCATGGCGAGCTCGGCTGGCCGCGGCTCGAAGTGGTGGCCTGCGCGGGCATCTGCCTGGCCGGTGCCGCGGCGCTGAAGCATGCATGGCTGTCGGTGCGCGCGGGCGACGCACGCCGCGCGGTGGCTACCGGCTCCGAGCTGGCCTCGGCCGTGATGCGCGGCTCGCGCTTCGAGGCCGAGTTCGAGCACAAGATCGAGGCGCTGGAGGCGCGGCCCGAGCTCGCCTTCGAGAAGGACTTCCTGCGCTGGATGCTCTCCGACGGCGCCGGCGCCGTGCTGCTGGAGAACGCGCCACGCGGGCCGCTGTCGCTGCGCATCGACTGGATCGACCTTTCCTCGGCCGCGCACGAACTGCCGGCCTGCATGTACGCCGGCGCCGAGAAGAACGCCGAAGGCGGCCTCGACGGCTGGGCGCGCAAGTCGCCCGACGAGTGGCGCAGCGAGTCGACCTTCGCCGTGAAGCAGGACGTGCGCCTGCTCAACGAGAACATCGTGCGCGCCACGCTGTCCGAGCCGCTGGCGCAGGTCATCGAGCGCAGGGGCCTCAAGCCGGCCGACGTCGACTGGTTCCTGCCGCACCTCTCGTCGCAATACTTCGTGGAGCCGGTGAGCCGGGCGCTCGAGGCGCTGGGCTTCCCGATCCCCCGCGAGCGCTGGTTCAGCAATCTCGCGACCAAGGGCAACACGGGCTCGGCGTCGCCTTACATCATGCTCGACGAGCTGTTCCGCTCGGGCCGCATCAAGCCCGGCCAGAAGCTGTTGATGTTCGTGCCGGAAAGCGGCCGCTTCTCCAGCGGCTTCATCCACATGGAGGCGGTGGCATGAAGTACTCCCCCAGGCTCGCCCACTTCGTGTGGCCTCTCACTCCCTCGCCGGGGGCAACGCCGGCGGCCCGGCAGAGCCGGTTCCGCGGTGCTCCCGGACCAAGGCTGGCATTGACGAATTCGGACGGGTGAGATGGATCTGGACGCAGTACCGCAGGAGGGCAACGCGACCCTCGACGGCCATTCGAAGCTGATGTACGCACGCGATGCGCAAGGCCGCGTGGTCACGACCACCTCGCGTGGCTGGGAGGCGGAGGAGATCGTCACCAGCCACGCGGTCGAAGTGCTCGTGGAACAGGCGCAGGCCGCCAGGGAGCGCGTGAAGGCCGGGCTGGCCTCGCCGCTCGAATACTGGATGTACGAGCGCCGCATGGACGTGGCGCTGCTCTCGCAGACCAGCGGCTTCTGGCAATGGCGGGTGCGCCGCCACCTGCAGCCGCGCCACTTCGCCGCGCTATCGCCGGCGCAACTCGCCCGCTATGGCGAGGCGCTGGGCCTGCCCGTTTCCACCTTGCAGAGGCTGCCGTGAACTTTCAGCACCAACAGGCGGCGCATTGCGAAAGCGGCGTCATCTCCAGCCTCATGCGCCACCACGGCGCGCCGATGAGCGAGAGCATGGCGCTGGGGCTGTCGTCGGCTCTTTCGTTCGCGTACCTGCCGTTCATCAAGCTGTCGGGCCTGCCGCTCATCTCTTACCGCATGCCGCCCAAGGCCATCATCAAGGGCCTGCTGGCGCCGATGGCCGCGCGGTTCCGCTTCGAGACCTTCGGCAGCGCCGAGGCCGGACAGAAGCGGCTCGACGCCTTGCTGGCCGACGGCAAGCTGGTGGGGCTGCAGACCTCGGTGTACTGGCTGCCGTACTTCCCGCCGAACATGCGCTTCCACTTCAACGCGCACAACCTGCTGGTGTACGGCAAGGACGGCGACGACTACCTCATCAGCGACCCGGTGTTCGAGGAGCCCGTGCGCTGTCCGAGCAGCGACCTTGCGCGCGCCCGTTTCGCCAAGGGCGTGCTCGCGCCCAAGGGCCTCATGTACTACCCGCAGGCCATCGAGCGCAAGGCGGTGGACGCGGCCTCGGTGGTCAAGGCCATCCGCAAGACGGTGCGCACCATGCTCGCGCCCATTCCCATCGTCGGCGTGCGCGGCATGCGCACGCTGGCCGCGCGCATGCAGAAGCTGTCGCCGGCCGATCCGCGCAGCGTCGACTTCATCGGCCACGTGGTGCGCATGCAGGAAGAGATCGGCACCGGCGGGGCGGGCTTCCGCTTCATCTATGCGGGCTTCCTGCAGGAGGCCGCGCAACTGCTCGACAAGCCGCAGCTGCAGCAGATGTCCGAGCGGCTCATCGCCATCGGCGACGGCTGGCGCGCCTTCGCGCTCAAGGCCGCACGCATGGTGAAGGGGCGCGAGGCGGTCGATCCGGCCGCGCTGGCTGCGAAGCTGCGCGAGCAGGCCGAGCAGGAGGAACGCTTCTTCCGCGACCTCAAGGCCGCCGTCGCCTGATATGGGCGCTTCGGGGCTTGCCACTGCGCGTGCCGCGCCAACCCCTGAGGGGGAGGGCCGGCACGGTGGCGGTCCGATGCTGGAGCTGCGAGGGCTCGCCTACCGCTATCCGCATGCCGACGCACCCGCATTGGCCGGGGTGTCGCTCGCAGTGCCGCGCGGCAGCGTGCTGGGCCTTTTGGGGCCGAACGGCGCGGGCAAGACCACGTTGATCTCGCACCTGTCGGGCGCGCTGGCAGTGCAGTCGGGCGAGATCCGAATCGACGGCCAGCCGCTGAAGGAAGTGCGGGCCGAGGCGCCCACGCGCATCGCGGTTGCGCCGCAGGAGCACGCGTTCTATCCGATGCTGACGGTGGCCGAGAACCTTGCGGTATTTGCCGCGGCGGGCGGTCTCTCGGGGGCGCGCAGGAGGCAGCGCATCGAGGCGTGCATTCAGTTCGCGCAGCTCGAGCAGTTCGCCGCCGTGCGCGCGGAGCGGCTCTCGGGCGGCCTCAAGCGCCGGCTCAACCTCGCCATCGCGCTGCTGCCCGAGCCCGAGCTGATGCTGTTCGACGAGCCCACGGTGGGCGTCGACCCGCAGTCGCGCGCCTTCATCCTCGATGCCATCAAGAGCCTTGCCCAGCAGGGCGCGGCGGTGATCTACGCCTCGCACTACATGGAGGAGATCGAGGCGATCGCCGACCGTGTCGCGATCCTCGACCGCGGCCATGTGCTGCGCGAAGGTTCGCTCGAGGAGCTGCTGTCGAAGAGCGCGATGCTGCTCACGCTGGCGGCCGACGGACTCGATGCCGACATGCTCTCGCGCTTCGGCACGGTCGAGCAGGGGGGCGTGCACTGGCGCATCCACCTCCACCCCGGCAGCGGACCGGGGCCGGTGCTGGCCGCGCTCGAGGCCGAGGGCGTCGAGGTACGGCATGCCGAGTTCGGCCGCCATGACCTCGAGCAGCTCTTCATGGCGCTCACCCACCGCTCGCTGCGAGACTGAGGCAGACGAGGCCATGCTGCTCGCGCTCATCAGGAAGGAACTGATCGCCCTCACGCGCGACATGCACGGCCTTGCCGCGCTGTTCCTGATGCCGATGGTCTTCATCGTGCTGATGTCGCTCACGCTGAAGGACATCTACCGCCCGCCGCTGGCCGAACTGAGCTATGCGATCGAGATGCGCGACAACGCGACGCCCGCGCAGTGGCTCAGGCAGCTCTGGCAGCGCAGCCACGGCGCACCGCAGGCGCTGGGCGCCGACTGGCAGGAGCGGCTGCGCAACGGCTCGCTGAAGTACGTGATCGTGATGGAGCCCGGGCTTTCCGAAGAGCTCGAATCGGCCACGCTCTCGACCGAGGCGCGCATCCGGCTGCTGACCGAGCCGGGCATCGACGCCAACCTGTTCAATGCGCTGCGCGCCGAGCTCATCGGCGCATCGGGCGAGCTCAAGGCGCGCCTCGCGCTGGCGGTGCCGGGCACGGCGGGGCCGGCGCCGGATGCGTCGATCCAGGCGATGGTGCATGCCGAGCGTTTCTCCACCGCCGGGCCACGGCCCACCTCGGTGCAGCAGAACGTGCCGGCCTGGCTGGTGTTCGGCATGTTCTTCGTGGTGGCCTCGCTCTCCAGCCTGTTCGTGCAGGAGCGCAGCTCGGGCGCGCTCGGCCGGCTGCAGAGCCTGGGCGTGTCGCGCGGCATGCTGCTCGCGTCGAAGGCGCTGCCTTACCTGGGCGTGAACGCGGTGCAGGCGGTGCTGATGCTCGCGGCCGGCATCTGGTTCATGCCGCTGATCGGCGGCGATGCGCTCTCTCTCGCGGGCATCCACTGGGGCGCCTTGCTGCTGTCGCTGGCCGCGGTGAGCATGGCGGCCGTGAGCCTGTCGCTGGCGCTGGCCTGCGTGGTGCGAAGCCATGCGCAGGCCGCGACCCTCGGGCCGATGGTCAACGTGCTGATGGCGGCGGCGGGCGGCATCATGGTGCCGAAGTTCGTCATGCCGGGCTTCATGCAGCGGCTGGTCGAGATCTCTCCGATGAACTGGGGGCTGGAGGCCTTGCTGACCGTGCTGCTGCGCGGCGGCGGCGTGGCCGACACCCTGCCGCAGGTCGGCCGGCTAGTCGCGTTCGCGGCGCTGATGTTCGTCCTGGCCGTTCTTCTTTTCCGCAGGCGCGCATCGTGAGCATCACCGTCACCCCCGAATTCATCGCCAGCCTCAAGGCCATGGTGCTCGAAGCCGTCGAGAAGGGCGCGCCGCCCGGCGGCCTGGGCGACGACGAGCCGCTCTTCGGCCCCGAGTCCCGGCTCGACCTCGATTCTCTCGATGCCCTGCAGGTGTCGATGACCATCCAGCAGCGATTCGGCGTGCGCATGCCCGACAGCAAGGAAACGCGTCGTGCGCTGACTTCCATCGCGCACCTCGCGGAGCATCTCTCGCAGGCTCTTTCAGCTGGTCCGGCTGGCAAGGCGTGAGCAAGGTCCACCTAGCCGGCATCGGGCTGGCCTGTGCGCTGGGCGACGATCTGCGCTCCTCGATCGAATCGCTTCGGCGCGGCGGCGTGCCGCCGACGCCGGTGGCCGTGGCCGACGGCATCGCGTGGCCGGTCCACCTGCTGGCGGCCAGAGGCGGAGACTGGACGCAGCGCCTGCGCGACACGGTGCGCGAGGTGGCCGCGCAGACCGGCGACTGGGCCGAGCGCACCGCCCCGCTCTTCGTCGCCTCGTCCTCGCTCGACATCGGGTTCATGGAGCACGAGCAGCAGGAGAAGCGCCTCGGTGGCGACCTGCAGGACTTCGCCTGCATCGTGGCCGAATCGCTCGACTGGAAGGGGCCGGTGTTCACCGTGTCCACGGCGTGTACCTCGGCGCTGAACGCACTGCTGGCTGCCGCGGACCTGATCCGCGCTGGCGAAGCCGACGAGGCGCTGGTGATCGGCGCGGAGATGGGCAATCGCTTCACCGTGGCCGGTTTCGGCGCGATGCAGCTGCTCTCGCCCGATGGCGCCCGGCCCTTCGGCCAGGGGCGCAACGGGCTGGTGCTCGGCGAGGCGGTAGCGGCGCTGCGGCTGGGGTCGCGCCCGGCGCGCTGGCAGCTCGCAGGTGGCGCCAACGTGGTCGACGGGCGCAATCCCTCGGGCACCGAGGCCAGCGCCGTCCATGCGATGTGCCGCGGCGCACTGGCGCAGGGCGGACTGCATCCCGAGGACATCGATCTCATCAAGGTGCAGGCGGCCGGCAGCCCGGTCAACGATGCCATCGAGGCCGAGGCGCTGAAGCAGGTGTTCGTGCCGTTGCCGCCGCTGGTGTCGCTCAAGCCGTCGCTGGGGCACACGCTCGGCGCATCGGGCGCTGCGGAGCTGGCGCTGCTGGTCGGCTGCATCGAAGGCGGGGCGTGGCCGTCGGCCGACTATCCGCTCGATGCTTCGCTGGGCATCGCGCTGTGCGAGGAGGCGCCGCGAAGGCTGCGCAACGTCCTGCTGAACTTCGCGGGCTTCGGCGGCGGGCATGCCTCGCTGGTGTTGAAGGACACAAGCCCATGACCGCCTGGCGCACCGTGGCCCACTTCGTCGCGCATCCGCCGCCCGAGGAGTGGCGTGACGATCTTGCCCGCCGCATCGGTCGCCGCCCGCGCCGCGTGGGGGTGTGGACCGAGCTGGCGATGTACGGCGCACGCTGCTGCCTCGACGCCGCCGGCGAAGCCTCGCTGCCGGCCGGTGCGCGTATCCGCGTCTCCAGCCAGCGCGGCGCATGGGGCGCCACGCACGCGGGGCTGGCCCAGCTCGATGCCGGTCTGCCGATGCCCTTCACCTTCATGCAGAGCCAGCCGGCGCTGATGCTGGCGGAGGTCGGCCGATGCCTGGATTGGCAGGGCGATGCGAGCTTTGCGCTGTGCCGCGATCCGGCGCGCGTGCTGCAGCTCGCGAAGCTGGGGGCGCCGCGCGAGGGGCTGCTGTTCGGAATCGTGGAGGAAGAGCGAAACGCAGAACCCGCGCGCTCGGAGTGGTGGCGGCTGGTGCCGGCCTGAAGCCTCAGCCCGAGATCGATCGCTTCAGGTTGGCGCGTGCCTGCGCTTCCAGCAGCGCGTGCATGCGCGCCGTGGCGTAGATCGCCTTGCGGTCCAGGAAGCGCTGCAGGATCGCGCGCCGGCGAGGCAGCCGCACTTCATCGGGAACGAAGGCGTACTCGGCCTGCACCTGACGCTCGTACTCGTCGAAGCGCCGCCGTTCGGCGCCGAGGATCGACAGGTCGATGTCGATCAGCAGCTCCGCATCGCGGCCCTCGGGCACGGCGTCGTGGCGCGTCGCCATCACCAGGGCATGCACACGTCCAGCTGCATCGCCGCTGGCTCCGGCGTCGAGCAGCGCCTCGCGCGCCCAGTCCGCGCTGCGCGCTTCGTTGTCGTGCGCGTGCACGTCGTAGATCGCGTCGTGGAACCACAGCGCGAGCGCGACTTCGCCCGGGTGCTCGGCCAGCGCCTTCTCGCGCTCGAACCAGGCCAGGCATTCGCCCAGGTGCTGCATCGTGTGGTAGTGGCGCTGCGGCTCGGCGTAGCGGCGCTGGAGTTCGTCGCACAGGGCGTCGTCGGGCGAAGCGACGCCCAGCGCATGCCATGCGGAGCTCCAGTTCGCGCGCAGCGCCTTGGGCGTCATCGCGCGGCCTGTTGCTGCTGCTCCATCGCCGCCTTGACCTCCTGCCCCAGGTCGAGCACGGACATGGCGTAGTAGCTGCTCCAGTTGTAGCGCGTGATCACGTAGAAGTTGCGCGTGCCGGCCACATAGGTCGGCGGCATGTCCAGGCCGTTCTGCAACTCGACCAGCGCGAACAGGCCCTTGTGGTTGATGCCATCGCCCTCGGGCACCGCGCCGGCGGCCACGAAGCTGTCGGCGCTGAAGGTCGGCAGGATGTCGGGCGCCAGCAGCAGCGCCTTCTGCAGCCGCGCTTCTTCGAAGTGCACTGGATAGATGGCCGGCACGCCCGGCTGCCAGCCGAAGGCCTTGAAGTAGTTGGCGACCGAGCCGATCACGTCGGCCGGGTTGTTGACGAGGTCGATGCGGCCGTCGCCATCGAAGTCGACCGCGTACTTGGCGATGCTGCTGGGCATGAACTGCGGCATGCCCATCGCACCGGCGTAGCTGCCCACGGGCACCAGCGGGTCTTCGGCGGTGCGGCTCTCGGTGCTGAGGAAGCTTTCGAGCTCGCCGCGGAAGAAGGCGCGGCGGTCGGCTGCGCGCGGATGGGCGTCGGGGAAGTCGAAGGAGAGGGTGGCCAGCGCGTCGATCACGCGGAAGTTGCCCATGTTGCGGCCGTAGATGGTCTCCACGCCGATGATGCCGACGACGATCTCCGGCGGCACTCCATACGCCTGCTCGGCGCGCGCCAGCGTGTCGGCATTGGCGCGCCAGAAGCGCACGCCGGCGGCGATGCGCACCGGGTCGATGAAGCGGCCGCGGTAGGTCTGCCAATTCTTCACCGTGCCTACCGGGCCCGGCAGCATCAGCCGCGGCACGTTGGGCAGGAAGCGCGCGCTGCCGATGGTGGCGCGCACCCATTCGCGGTCGAGGCCGCGGCGCTGGGCGACATCGTCGGCGAACTGCATCGCGTCGTCGCGCGTGGCGTAGGGCGTGCTGCCGCGCACTGCGCTGGTGGCTCCGCTGCGGCCATTGGCGGACTTCTGGGCCAGGGCGCCGGTCGACCATGCGAGGCTGCAGGCGGCAAGAAGGGCTGCAGCCGCCGTGGCGGTGCGCGAAGGCTTGGTAAGAAGTAATCGCATGGACCGATTGTGCCGTCCGCCCGCTCGGGCCTTATTCAGCGACACATGTGGTTTCAGCCCCTTGCGGGACCGGCGCTCGGCCAGACAAGGCGGCGGAACTCGGCGCGCAGGGCCGAAAGCGAGGCAGATTGCGACTGCGGCGTGGCCGGCGCATAGCGCTGCGCCTCGAGCTTGAGCAGCCAGTCGCGCACCGATTGCGCGGCGGGGCCGAAGCGCGCGTCGGCGGCCTGCGCCATCTGCCGGGGCGGTGCGGTGTCGGGCAGCTTCAGCCCGGCCTTCGCCAAGCGCGCGCGGGCCTGGCCCAGCAGGCGCAGCCACGGATCGTGCCGGCTTCGCTCCCACAGCGTCCAGCCGGCGCCGGCCAGGCTCGCGGCGACCAGCAGGTACAGCAGCACGTAGCCCAGGTCCTCGATGCTCGGCGCGTCGAAGCCGAGGTTCTTCAGCAAGTTGAGCTGGCGGCTCTGGGTGTAGTTGAGCACCCACTGGTTCCAGCCGTTGTTCACAGCCTCCCAGACGGCGCGCAGGTTCTGCGCGAGCGTGGGGCTCATCGAACCGATCGCGCCCGCGATCAGGCCGGGCTGCGGCGTGAGGCGCTGGAACTGGCCGATGCGCCCCGGCGCGACGGAGCCGGTCGGGTCCACGCGCATCCAGCCGGTGCCTTCCTGCCAGACCTCGGCCCAGGCGTGGGCGTCGCTCTGGCGCACGACCCAGTAGTTGTCGACGTTGTTGAGTTCGCCGCCCTGGTAGCCGGTGACGATGCGCGACGGGATGCCCAGGTTGCGCATCAGCACCACGAAGGCCGAGGCGATGTGCTCGCAGAAGCCTTCCTTGCGGTCGAACCAGAATTCGTCGGCGGTGTCGTTGCCGTAGACGCCCGGCTCCAGCGTGTAGCTGTAGCCGCCGGTGCGAAGGCGGCGCAGCGCGGCCTGCACGAAGGCCTGTGTGTCGGCCTGGGCCAGCGCGGGTTCTGCGCGCATCTCGGCGGCAAGGGCGGCCGTGCGCGGGTTGGTGCCGGGCGGCAGCGCGAGGTAGGCCTGCAGCTGGCCGCCGGTGCGCTTGAGCGGGCCGCTCTGGAACTGCGTGTAGCTCTCGGCGCTGTAGCGCACGAGGTCGTTGATGGGACGGCTGGCGAACCACTGCAGGTCGGGCGTGCCGCTGACCTCGAAGCCGGGCACCTCGGGCGGTCGCTGGGCGACGTCGAGCGTCAGCAGCCAGGGGCGGTTGCTGGCTTCGAGCGTCACTTCGTAGCGCACGGGCGAGCCGCTCACGCGCAGGTTGGATGCCCACTGCGAGCCGCGCGCCCAGGAGGGCAGCGCGGTCCACTCGCGGCCGTCGAACTGCGCCAGCACCGGTCCGCGGAAGTACATCTGGCTCTGCGCCGGCGTGCGGCCTTCCTCGAACTTGATGCGCGCGGCGATGCGGTCGTCGAGCGCCAGTTCGGCGATGGTTCCCACGCGCATGGTGTTCGACAGGCCGCTGCGGCCCATCATCGCGTCGCTGGGCGTGCCCCACAGCGGCGCGAAGCGGGGGAACAGCAGGAACAGCGCGAGCATGATCGGCGCGCCTGCCAGCGCCATCCACCCGGCGGTGCGCGCGGCCTGCATCAGCGGCGGCCGGCCCACCGGCATGTGCGCGTTCACCAGCGCCGTCAGCAGGCCCAGCAGCGCCAGCAGCATGGTGAAGGCCGCCAGCAGCGACTGCGAATAGAAGAAGTTCGTGAGCATCGTGAAGAAGCCCAGGAAGAAGACGACGAAGGCGTCGCGCCGCGCGCGCAGCTCCAGCGTCTTGAGCGCGAGCAGGCTCACGATCAGTGTGACGCCCGCGTCGCGGCCCAGCAGCGTGCGGTGGGTGGCGTAGGTGGCGGCCAGGATCAGCGCGAGCAGGCCGAGTCGCCACCACCTGCTGGGAAGCGGCCGCGCCTGCACGGCGAGCGAGGCGCGCCATAGCAGCACCATCGCGGTGATGGCCGAGCACCACCACGGCAGGTTCTCGATCTGCGGCAGCAGGATCAGGCCGATCACGCAGAGAAGGAAAAGCGTGTCCCGCGCGTCGCGGGGCAGGGCGGCGAGCTCGCGGATCACTCGGTTCATGCAGCGCTCCGGTTCAGCACAGCGCCAGGGCCTCGAGGCAGGCCCGGCGGTGAGCCTCGCCCTGGGAGGGCTTCACGACCCGTCCGGCCACCCGCAGGCCGTAGTCGACGCCCAGCCTGTCGGCCATCAGCACCCAGGCGCAGAGGCGAGACAGGCGGCTCTCCGTGTCGGGCAGGCCTGTGGCCTGCGCATCGAGCCAGAGCTCCTCGCGCTGGGTCTGCTGGGTGTCGCGGCTGACCAGGTCTTCGGAGCCGGTCGCCTGCGCGCGCGCGGCCTTCTTCCAGACCACGAGCTTGAGCGGGTCGCCGCGGCGGTAGGCGCGTACGCCGTCGTATTCGCCGGCGTTGTGGGCGCGCATCGAGGCGCTCAGCGCAGCCGGCCCGGAAAGCGGCTCACCCGGCGGCAGCGGCGGCGGATGGGCTTCGGGCGTCGGATAGACCAGCATCTGCGCAGCCGGCCGCCAGACCGTCCAGACGCGGAAGGTGCCGAGCGGAAAGCGCGTCTCGGCCGTGAGCGGCGGCACCGGGTGCAGCCCGCGCCGCTCGGGCTGGAAGGCGATCTCCACGGTGGAGGTGCCTTCGGCAGGCACGTCGGTCCAGGCCCATTGGCCGCTGCCGCGCACCGCCATGCCGATGCCGTAGCGCACGCGGCGCCGGGTGTTGTGCAGCACCACCCGGAAGGCGGCGGCCGCGCCCGCGTAGTGCGGATCGGGCTGCACCATGTGCATCGCCAGCCCGCGCAAGGTGCCGTGGCACACGTGCATGCCCACGGCCACGCTGCCGGCGAGCAGGAAGGTGAGCAGGTAGCCCAGGTTGAGCTGGTAGTTGATCGAGGCGATCAGCAGCACCAGCAGCGTCGCGCCCAGCGTCCAGCCGGCCCGCGTGGGCAGGATGTAGACGTTGCGCTGGGTGAGTTCCAGCGTGTCGGACGGCGCGCGGCGCGAAAGGAACCAGCCGTCGATGCGCGAGCGTAGGACGCCCAGAGGGTTCACGGCAGCGGCACCGCGGCGATCATTGCGCGCACCTGTTCGACGGCGCCCCGGCCCGCATCGCCCACCGGTGTGAGGCGGTGCGCGATGGTCTGCGGCAGCACGGCCTGCACGTCGTCGGGCGCGACGTAGTTGCGGTTGGCCAGCAGGGCCTGCGCCTTGGCGGCGCGCAGCACCGCGATGCCGGCACGCGGCGACAGGCCCTGCAGGAACCAGCGGCCCGAGCGGGTGGCCGCGATCAGGTCCTGCACGTAGTTGAGCAGCGGATCGGCCGCATGCACCTGCTGCACGCGCTGCTGCAGCGCGGTCAGCTCGCCGGCAGTCAGCATTGCGGGCAGGGTGGCCAGCATCTCGCGGCGGTCGATGCCGGCGAGCAGCTGGCGTTCGGCGGCTCGGTCAGGGTAGCCGAGCGAGATCCGCATCAGGAAGCGGTCGAGCTGCGACTCGGGCAGGGCGAAGGTGCCGAGCTGGTCCTGCGGGTTCTGGGTGGCGATGACGAAGAAGGGCGAGGGCAGGGGGCGGGTCTCTCCCTCGATGGTGACCTGCTTCTCTTCCATCGCCTCCAGCAGCGCGCTCTGGGTCTTGGGGCTGGCGCGGTTGATCTCGTCGGCCAGCAGCACCTGCGCGAAGATCGGCCCGGGATGGAAGGTGAAGGCCTGCTGGCCCCGGTCGTAGATCGCCACGCCGGAGAGGTCGCCCGGCATCAGGTCGGCGGTGAACTGCACCCGCGAGAACTGCAGCCCGAAGGTGTGCGAGAGCGCGTGGGCGAGCGTGGTCTTGCCCACGCCCGGCACGTCCTCGATCAGCAGGTGGCCGCCGGCCAGCAGGCAGGCCACGCAGTCGCGAACCTGGGCCTCTTTGCCCACGATCACCGTGTTAAGCTGGGTTAACAAAGTGGCTAGCTTTGCGGCAACGTCCATATTTGTATCCATATGCAAACGATACCGTAAGACCTGCCGGCCCCATGCCGCGTGAGGTCTAGACGTGGCGATAGAGACACATGGGCAAGACAGGCTACTTCACACACCGGGACTTCTGGAAGCACGACATGGGCGGAGGGCATCCCGAGTGCCCCGGCCGACTGGATGCCATCGAGGACCGCCTGCTGCTCACCGGCGTGGGCGACGCGCTGGAGCACCGCGATGTGCCGCTGGCCACGCTGGAGCAGCTCACGCGGGCGCACAGCACCGAGCACGTCGAGCACCTGGAGTCACTGCACCAGCGCCTGGTGGCCGACGAACCCGCCGGCGGTCCGGACCATGCGCAGATCGACCCCGACACCACGCTCACCCGCTACACCCTGCTGGCCGCGCGCCGCGCCGCCGGTGCCGCGATCGCCGCCACCGACGCCGTGATCGCCGGCGACCTGGAAAACGCCTTCTGCTCGGTGCGCCCGCCCGGCCACCATGCCTGCCGGGAGCAGGCGATGGGCTTCTGCTTCTTCAACAACGTGGCCATCGCCGCGCGGCACGCCGTCGAGGTGCACGGCATCGAGCGCGTGGCCATCGTGGATTTCGACGTGCACCACGGCAACGGCACCGAGGACATCCTTTCCAACGACCCGCGCGTGCTGATGGTGGGCTTCTTCCAGCATCCGTTCTACCCGTACAGCGGCACCAGCCATCCGGCACCGAACATGCTCAACCTGCCGATACCGGCGTACACCCGGGGCATGGACGTGCGCGAGATGATCGAGGCCACCTGGATGCCACGGCTGGAGGAGTTCAGGCCGCAGATGATCTTCGTGAGCGCCGGCTTCGACGCGCACCGCGAGGACGACCTGGGCCAGCTCGGCCTCAACGAGAACGATTTCGCCTGGATCACCGGGCGCATCCACGATGTTGCGAAGCGCCATGCCGAGGGCCGTATCGTCTCGATGCTCGAAGGCGGCTACAACCTCGACGCACTGGCGCGCAGCGTGGAAGCCCACATCCGCGTGCTGGCTTCCCTGTGATGTGACGCAGCGGACACGGCGGCCGCCGCCGATGTCCTTTTCCGACAGATGAACTTCAACGATTTCCTCCAACGACTGAACCAGGTCGACGCGCGCGGCCTGGGCATCGAGCTGATCGCGCTGGTGGCCTGCGTGGCGCTGGCCTGGGCCATCTGCAAATGGTTCGGCCGCGACCAGCCCAAAGACTCGATCTGGTTCGGCGAGAGCACCTTCGACGGCCTGCTGTTCCCGCTGCTGGCGCTGGTGTTCACCGACCTGGCACGTCGCTTGGCGCTCGACTTCCAGACCGTGCTGGTGCTGCGCATCGCGGTGCCGGTGTTCCTTTCGCTGGCGGTCATCCGCCTCTTCGCGCGGGTGCTGCGGGCGGTGTTCCCGGCCTCCAACCTCGTCAGGCTGGTCGAGCGCACGATCTCGTGGCTCGCCTGGATCGCGGCGGTGCTCTGGATCGTGGGGCTGCTGCCGCCGGTGCTGGCCGAGCTCGACGACATCACGCTCGCCTTCGGCAAGACGCGCGTGAGCCTGCAGACCATCTTCCAGGGCGTGCTGTCGGCGGGCGTGGTGCTGATGATCTCGCTGTGGATCTCCAGCACCATCGAGAAGCGCATCCTGCGCGAGGCGGTCTCCGATCTGTCGATGCGCAAGGTGGCCTCGAACGCGGTGCGCGCCTTCCTGCTGCTGGTGGGCCTGCTGTTCGCGCTCTCGGCGGTGGGGGTGGACCTGACGGCGCTCTCGGTGCTGGGCGGCGCGCTCGGCGTGGGCCTGGGCTTCGGCCTGCAGAAGCTCGCGGCCAACTACGTGAGCGGCTTCGTCATCCTGCTGGAGCGTTCGATCCGCATCGGCGACAACGTCAAGGTCGACACCTTCGAGGGCCGCATCACCGACATCAAGACCCGCTACACGCTCATCCGCGCGGGCAACGGACGCGAGGCGATCGTGCCGAACGAATCGCTCATCACCAGCCGGGTCGAGAACCTCTCTCTGGCCGACCGCAAGTTCAACATCACGACCACCATCGTGGTCGGCTACGACAGCGACGTGGCGCAGGTGCAGTCCATCCTGTGCGAGGCCGCCAAGGCCCAGCCGCGCGTGATGACCGACCCGGCGCCGGTCGCCTTCCTCATGAACTTCGCGCCCGACGGGCTGGAGTTCACGCTCAACTTCTGGGTGACCGACCCCGACAAGGGCAAGGACAACCTGCGCTCGGCGATCAACATCGCGATCCTCGACGGGCTGCGCGGGGCGGGGATCGACATTCCTTATCCGCAGCGGGTGGTGCGGGTGGAGTCGCTGCCTGGTGGGGCGACCCCTGTAGGCGAGGGCGCGGAAAAATAGGTTCTCCGGGCTTCGCGCTGTCGGATATCGGCTATCGCGCGCTGGACGCCGAGGGCCCAGGGCGCACGACAATGCCCAGCGCGAGCCACGCCTCCTGCGCATCCACCACATCCCAGTGCTCGACCAATAGCCCGTCTTGCAGGCGATAGCGATCCGCCGTCGAGAAATGCAGCGCCTTGCCGGTGGGCGGCACGCCGAAGAAGACACCGGTGTGCGTTGCCTCCCACCGAGTCATCGCCATGAGGCCTTCGTCTTCGACCATGACCTCCTGGCGCACCGGCCTGAGGTCGGGCAAGCCGACGTAGAAGGTTTTCACGAATTCCTTGTATGCGGGCCGTACATCGACGTGCGGTCCACCGCCCGATCGGGCCGCCTCCAGCAGAGGACGGACATTGGGGCTGTGGCTCGAGAACTCCGGATGCATGTGTTCGTCGACGGCCGTGAGGTCGTGCCGGTCGTAGAGCCGGCTGCGAAAGTCCAGAAAGCGTTCCCTGGTGCGGGCTGTGGAGGTCATCGGGTGTTCCTTCGTCGGTTGAAAAACCCAGCGTAGAGCGCCTAATATCCCTCGACAAGACAGGAAGTTATCCAGGTATCGGAACCACCAGCCTCGCGCAATGAGCCATCCGTCCAGTCCCCAGGCGCGTGCCGAAGTGGCAGCGTTCCTGCGCAGCCGCCGCGAGCGGCTGAAGCCCGAGGAAGTCGGTCTCCCCACGACGGCGAGGCGGCGCACGCCGGGCCTGCGACGCGAGGAGGTCTGCCATCTCGCGGGCGTCGGCCTCGCCTGGTACACGTGGCTGGAGCAGGCGCGCGAGATCGAGGTGTCGGCGCATTTCCTCGACCGCATCGCCCAGGCGCTGAAGCTCGATGCAACCGAGCGCGCGCACCTTTTCACGCTGGCACACAACCGTCCGCCGCCGATCGTCCCGGGTCCCTCGCTGGCGGTCACGCCGCACCTGCGCCGCATGCTCGATGCGGTCACCGGTCCCGCCTACCTTGCCACCGCCTCGATGCACGTGATTGCCTGGAACGACGCGCTATCGGCCGTGTTCGGCGATCTCTCGACCATCGCGCCCGAAGACAGGAACATGCTGTGGCTGGTGTTCGCGAGCCCGGCGCATCGCGCGGCGATACCGCAGTGGGAGACCGATGCACGCGCGATGCTCGCGCGCTTTCGTGTCGAATTCGGGCGGCATCGCGACGACCCGGCCTTCCTGACATTGATCGAGCGCCTGCAGATCGCCAGTCCGGAGTTCAGGCAGTGGTGGCCCGACCATGACGTCAGCATGCGCACTGACCGGACCAAGCGCTTCGAGGTGCGCGGCGTCGGCCGGATGGAATTGGAGCAAAGCTCCTTCATGGTCGAGGAGTCGCCAGACATGCGGCTTGTCGTCTACACGCCGGTCGATGCACCGAGCATGCGGAAGCTGAGGCTGCTGGAGCGCCGCAGGACCGAGGCACGGCATCCAGGCTCGGCTGGACGCTAGCGACCGGTCATCCTGCACGAAGTATGGGCGGGCTCGAAGCCGGCCTGCTCATCGAGCGTCGGCAGCGGTCGGCAAGCGAGAGCGCGGTTCCGACCGGCGCGCGCCGACGCGCGATCAACGGCATCGCAGCTATTGAAGAGTCCCCAGCACCTCGTCCAGCCGCTCGACCAGCAGGTCGGCATGCTTGCGTTCGAACACCAGCGGCGGCCTGATCTTGAGCACATTGCCCTGCGGCCCGGTCGCGCTCAGCAGCACCTGCCGCTGCCGCAGGCCGTTGACCACCTTGGCCGCCTGCGCGGTGGCCGGTGCGCGTGTGGCGCGGTCGGTCACGAGTTCAAGGCCGATGAAGAGCCCGGCGCCGCGCGCCTCCCCGACCAGTGCATGGCGCTGGCCGAGCGCGGCCAGGCGCTCGCGCAGGTAGGTGCCGACCTGCAGGGCGTTGTCCTGCAGGCCGTTCTTCTGGATCACGTCGAGAACCGCCGAGGCTGCTGCCATGGAGACCGGGTTGCCGCCGAAGGTGTTGAAGTAGCGGCTGGCCTGCCCGAAGGCCTTCATGACCTCGGGGCGCACCGCCAGGCCCGCGACGGGGTGGCCGTTGCCCATGGGCTTGCCCATGGTCACCATGTCGGGCACCACGCCGTGGCGCAGGAAGCCCCAAAAGGCCTCGCCGGTGCGGCCGAAGCCGGGCTGCACCTCATCGGCGATGAACACGCCGCCCGCCGCATGGATCGCCTCCACCGCCTCGCGCAGGAACCCGGCCGGCGCGGTGAACACGCCGTCGCTGGAGAACACCGTGTCCACGAGCAGCGCCGCGGGCGCGATGCCTTGCGCCTTCAGGTCGGCGATGGCCGCGCGCACGCCGTCGGCGAAGCGCCTGCCCGTCTCGGCATCGCCTTCCTCGGGCGCATCCACCAGCCGCACATGCTCGCCAATGCGCACGTACTGCCCCAGCGACGGTGAGGCGCAGGCGAGGGCCGAGGTCACGCCGTGGTAGGCGAAGCGGGTGACGATGAGGCCGGTGCCGCCCGTGTGCGCCGTCGCGATGCGCATGGCGAGGTCGTTGGCCTCGCTGCCTGTGCAGGTGAAGGTGGCGTGGCCGAGCTCGGGCGGCATGGTGGCCAGCAGCCGCTCGGCGTAGTCGAGGATGCCCTCGTGCAGGTAGCGCGTGTGCGTGTTGAGCACCGATGCCTGGCGTGCGATGGCCTCGACCACCTCGGGCCGTGCGTGGCCCAGCGGTACCACGTTGTTGTAGGCGTCCAGCCAGGGCGTGCCGGCGGCGTCGTAGAGCCACACGCCTTCGCCGCGCACGGGGTGGAAGGGCTCGTCGTAGAAGAGCCGGTAGGCCGGCCCGAGCAGGCGGGTGCGGCGTTCGAGCAGCTCGGCGGTGGGTTTCTCAGTCATGGATCGGTTCCGTGGATTGGGCGGCGCGGCAGGCGGCGCGGATGGCGTCCTGCACCTGTTCGGGCGTCAACGTGGCGCAGGCCTGCAGCCGTGCCCAGGAGACGGCGTTGTTGCGCATGAGGTAAGCGGCGTTGTCGGGCTGACGCGCCGCGCGCCAGCCGCTGATGGCGACCACCATCGCCAGCCGTGCACGCACGAGGTCGAGCAGCGCGCGGGTCTCGCCATCGGTCAGTGGCGAGACGGCGTGGTAGTCGGCCGCGAAGCGCGCGATCGTCGCGAGCGCGTCGCCCTGTTCGTCGATGTGGTACGAGGCCGCGACGGCCAGGTCGTCAACGAGCGGCGCATGCACCATGTCGCCGAAGTCGAGGATGCCCGCCACGCGCGCCGGCTCGTCCGTATCGACCAGCAGGTTGTAGAGGTTGAAGTCGTTGTGGATGGCCTGGCGGCGCAGCCCGGCCAGCCTTGGTTTGGTGCGTTGCACGAAGCCGTCGAGCGCGGCCTCCGCCAGCGCGCGGCGGGCGGGGTCGGTCACGTGCACCAGCAGCGCCCGCACGCGGTCGGCGCGCTGGATGTCCCAGGGCAGTTCGCGGGCGCCGGCGGGATGCTCGAAGCCGGCGAGTGCGAGGTCCAGCCGGGCGAGCATGTGCGCGACACAGGTGCGCTGCGCCGCCGAGCGCGGCGCCTGCGGCATGGGCATGCCCTCGAGGTAGCTGAAGAGGCGCGCCACGCGCGTGCGGCCTTCCGCGTCCTCGATCTGCACGGAGGCCGCGCCGTGGCGGTCCGGCAGCAGGCGCTGCACCGGCAGGCCGGGGTCCGTGCGCGCCAGGTGAAGCAGGGCCTGCGTCTGGAAGTCGGCGACCAGCGGGTCTTCGTCGGGATGCGAGAGCTTGAGCATGCAGCGTGCGCCGCCGTCTTCCGGCTCCAGCAGGAAGTTGGCATCGCGCTCGCCGGTGAGCGGCTTGAGCCGGCCCCGCTTGCCGTACAGGCGCTGCAGCAGCTCGCCCGCCCAGTCCGTCGCGACGGGGGCGGGCGGCGAGGTCAGCACCGCCGCCTCGGGCAGGGCCGCCTTGATGGCGTCGTCGAGCTCCTGCGTCATCACGCCGCCTTCTCGAAACCGCCGAGCGCGCTGGCCAGGTTGCGGCCCAGGTCCTCCGACAGGTAGCCGCCTTCCTGCACCAGCACCGTGGGCAGCCCCAGGCGCGCGATCTCGCCGAGGATGCGGCCGAAGCCCGCAGTGCTCACGGCCAGTGCCTGGTAGGGGTCGTTCTCGTGCGCGTCCAGGCCCAGGGCCACGACCAGCGCGCCGGGCGCGAAGGCGCGGATGGTCGCGTGGGCGGTCGCCAGCGCCGCGAGGAAGCCGTCGTCCTGCGTGCCGCGCGCCAGCGGCAGGTTGAGGTTGTAGCCCAGGCCTTCGCCCTCGCCGGTCTCGTGCGCATGGCCCGTGAAGAAGGGCGTGCAGAAGTGCGGGTCGCCGTGCAGCGAGATCGTCAGCACGTCCTTGCGGCGCCAGAAGATGCCCTGCGTGCCGTTGCCGTGGTGCACGTCGATGTCGAGGATGGCCACGCGGTCGTGCTTCTGGCGCAGGTGCTGGGCCGCGATGGCCGCGTTGTTGAGGTAGGTGAAGCCGTTGGCGCGGTCGGCGTAGGCATGGTGGCCGGGCGGCCGGCACAGCGCGTAGGCCGCGCGTTCGCCGTCCAGCACGAGCTGCGCGGCATGCGTGGCCACGTGGGCCGACCACGTCGCGGCATGCCAGGTGTGGCGGCCGATGGAGCAGGCCATGTCGCCCATGTGGTAGCCGGCCTGGCCGACCAGGCTGTCGGGGTAGGTGAAGGGCTGGCCCGGGAACGGGTGCACGTTGGGAATGACTTCCTCCGAGGCTCCCTCGAGCTGCTGCCAGCGCTCCCAGGCGGTTTCCAGGAAGCGCAGGTACTGCGGCGTGTGGATGGCGGCGCGCGGGCCCGGGCCGTGGTCCTCGGGCGCGACGATGTCGTGGCCCTGCGCACGCGCGGCGTTCAGCAGCAGCGTGCCCCGCTCGGGCTGCTCGTTGCTGCGCTTCATGCGCCCGCGCACGATGAACTGCTGCGGATCGTGGCCGGTGTGCTGGTCGCTGTAGATGACTTTCATGTCGGGCTTTCAATATTGGGGTTCGACGGTCCAGCTGATGGGAATCTCGGCGACGCTGGCCGAGGCCGGCAGCTCGAGCACCGTCCGAGCGATGCGGGCCACGTCCTCGGGGCGCGTGGCCTGCCGCTGCTGCTCGGGCGGCAGGGCGGCCGCCATGTCGGTGGCGACGAAGCCCGGGCACAGCGCGGTGCAGCGCACGCGCGACTCGGCGCCGCAGTGCCGGATGCCGTGGGCCAGCGAAAGCACCGCCGCCTTGCTCAGCGCGTAGAGCGAGGCATCGGCCGTGCGCACGCGCTTGGCCGCGAGCGAGGCCATCACCAGCACCTTGCCCTCGTCCGCCGCGAGCAGGTGCGCCCAGGCCTTGCGCGTGAGCCGCAGCGGCGACTTGACGTTGACTTCCAGGAGCCGGTCGACTTCCGCGTCGTCCGCATCGACCACCGAGCGCGTGCTGAGGATGCCGGCGTTGTGCACCAGCGCGTCGATGCCGCCGAAGTCGCGCACGGTCGCGGCCACCCAGTCGGTCTCGCTGCGCGCGTCCTCGGCGTCGAAGCGATAGGTGCGCACCTGCGCCGGGTCTTGGCCGTCGAAGGCACCGGTGGCGCTGCGCGTGCCCACGCTCACGCGCCAGCCGTGCGCGAGCAGTTCGCGCACGATGGCAAGGCCGATGCCGCGGTTGCCTCCGCTGACCATGGCGACGCGCGGCAGCGTAGTCATCTCAGTTGTCCATGGCGCCGGCGCGCCACCCGCAGGGCATGGAACCGGCGCCATCCTGCTGATCGAAGGGCCGCTGAGCAGGCCACGTCAGTGCACCCGCGCAACGGGCTTTGCCCGGCCGCCGGGTGCGCCCCTTGAGGGGGATGGAACTTCCACACGCAGTGAGGAAGTTCAAACGGGGTGGTTTCATCTCAGGGCTTGGTGAAGAGGCCGCGCACGTGGGCCTTGGCGGTTTCGAGGTGGTAGCGCAGCGCGTGCTGTGCGGCGTCGACGTCGCGCGCCGCCATGGCCTTGGCGATGGGCCTGTGCGTCTCGGCCAGCGCCTTCAGGTCGCCGTAGCTGTCCTCGCTGAGCGCGAGGAACATGCGCACCTCGGTCTGCATGTTGTCGAACAGCCGGTGCAGGTAGTGGTTGCCCGACAGCGCACTGATGGCGAAGTGGAAGTCCAGGTCGAGCGCCACCCGCTCGGGCGACGACAGGATCTCGGCGCGCTCCACCATGTCGTCCACGCGCGCGTCGAGCTGCGCCAGCTCTGCGTCGGTGGCGTGCGTGCAGGCCAGCGATGCGCCCAGCAGCTCGAGCTGGATGCGCACTTCGTACAGATCGTTGACCTGTTTGGGCGAAACCGTGCGCACCGCGAAGCCGTGCCGCGGGCGCGAGATCAGCAGCCCCAGGCTCTCGAGGCGGCGCGCGGCCTCGCGCACCGGCGCGCGGCTCACGCCCATCTGCCGGGCCAGCTCGGCCTCGACGATGCGTTCGCCGGGCGCGATGCGGCCCGACAGGATGGCTTGCTGCAATTGCGCCTCCACCACGCCGACCAGGTCGGGCACCTGGATCGACGAGAAGGCGGGAGGGGTGGCGGCTTCGGGCCGGCTGGTGGTCATCGGAATTCCTTGTCTCGGTCTCTTGTACGTATCATGCCGGCCCCTTCATTCCGCTCGCCTCGCGCCGGCCGCCGCCCGAGCGGGCCAGGTAGACGCCAGCCACGGCGATCAGCGCCATGCCGGCCAGAGCCGGCGCATCGGGCGGGCGCTGGAACCACAGCGTGCTGATCAGCACCGCCAGCAGCAGCTGCACGTAATTCAGGGGCGCCAGCGTGGCCGCGCCGACGCGGCGGAACGCGGCCAGCAGCAACAGCTGGGCGCTGCCGCTGACGGCGCCGCCGGCGACCAGCAGCGCCATCTCGGGCCAGGGCGGCAGCGTCACGTGCGGCATGAACAGCACGGGCAGGTTCGTGATGACCAGGCAGGCCAGCGCCATGTGCGCGAACTGCACGGGTGCCGGCACCAGCCCCGAGAGCCGCCGCGTGAGCACCTGGAAGAGCGCATAGCAGACGGCGGACACCGCCATCAGCAGCGTGCCCGCCAGCGGCAGGCTGCCGCCCGGGCGCACGATGCACAGCATGCCCGCGAAGCCCAGCAGCACTGCCGTCCACTGCGCGCGGCCCACGCGCTCCCCGAGCAGCCAGGGCGACAGCGCGACCATGATCAGCGGAGCGGTGAAGTAGATCGCGGTGGCCTCCGCCAGCGGCATGGTGACGAGCGCGGTCATGAAGCAGGTGGCCACGATGGCCAGCGCCACGCTGCGCGCGGCCAGCAGCTTCTGGTGCGGCTGGCGCCACAGGCGCAGGTCGCCGTGGCGCAGCAGCAGCACCAGCGCGATGACGCCGATCGCGCTGTAGCGGCCCAGGTTGACGACCGCCGGCGCATGAGTGGCGACCATCTGCTTGGCGAAGGCGTCGTACGCCGCGAACAGCACCAGCGCGCAGAGGAAGAGCGCGATGCCCGCGCCTGCGCTGTTCTCGCCACGGTCGTCGCGTGCAAGGGAGACGGCGGCGCGTGCGGTGCTCATGCGGGCTGCGACTGCGTCGCTTCCGTCACTGAACCGGAGCTCGCACCGGTATGGGCACCGCGGCAGGCCATCGTGCAGACGGTCATGCGCGAAGACCTTCCAGGAAGGCATCGAGCGCGGCACCGATGGCCTCGACCATGTAGCCGCCTTCCTGCACCACCACCGTGGGCAGGCCCAGCGCGCGCACGCGCTCGCCGGCGAGGCGGAAGGCTTCCATGTCGAACTTGAGCACGCTGATCGGATCGTCCTTGTAGGTGTCGAAGCCCAGCGGCAGCACCAGCGCCTGCGGCTGGAAGCGCTCGATGGCGGCGGTGGCCTGGTCCAGCGCCTGCGCGAATTCGGCGTTGCCGCTGCCGTGCGCCAGCGGCAGGTTCAGGTTGCAGCCTTCACCCTCGCCGGTGCCGCGCTCGTGCGCGTAGCCCGTGTACCAGGGGTAATAGCCGGACGGGTCGGCATGCGTGGAGACGGTCAGCACGTCGCCTCGCTCGTAGAAGATCTGCTGCGTGCCGTCGCCGTGGTGGGCGTCGATGTCGAGCACGGCCACGCGCGCATGGCGCCGTCGCAGCGTGGCCGCTGCGATGGCGCTGTTGTTCACGTAGCAGAAGCCTGCCGCGCGCGCACGCTGCGCATGGTGGCCCGAAGGGCGGCACAGGGCATAGGCGATGCTTCCGCCATCGAGCACCGCCTCGGCCGCCGCCAGAGCGGCGTGGGCCGAGCGCAGGACGGAGCGCCAGGTGTTCGGGCCGATGGGGCATGACAGGTCGCCGACGTACCAGCCCGTCTGCGCCAGGACCGAGGGCGAAGGACAGGGGCCCACGCGCGGTCCGTGCGGCGACATGTTGGGCAGCACCTCGATGCCCGGCTCCAGCCCGAAGCTTTCGACCTTGCGCCAGCGCTCGAACGCGGTTTCCAGGTAGTCGAGATAGTCCGTGCTGTGCACCTGCTCCAGCGCGGCGCGGCCGGCGTCCGGCGGCGCACTGACCGCGATGCCGCGTGCGGCCAGCGTTCCCATCAAGGCTTCGGCGCGCGTGGGCAGGTCGGCGGGCTTGCAGATGCGGCCCACGCGCATGTACTGCTGCGGATCGTGCAGCAGCTGGTCGTCGGAGAAGAAGGCCTGCATGTCAGTGCTCCTTCTCGAAGCGGTCCATCGCGCGCGTCAGGCGCGCGAACAGGTCGTCCAGCTCGGCCCGCGTGATGATCAGCGGCGGGCACAGGCCGATGCTGTCGCCCATGGCGCGCACGATCAGGCCTTCTTCCAGCGCCAGCGCGGCGAAGCGGTAGCCGGCCTTGCGGTCGGCGGCGAAGGGCGTGCGCGCGGCCTTGTCGGCCATGAGCTCGATGGCGCCGATCAGGCCCACGCCGCGCACGTTGCCCACCCAGGGCCGTTCGGCGAAGGCGCGCAGCCCGGCCTGGAAGACGGGGGCGAGTTCGCGCACGTGGTCGAGGATGCGCTCGTCCTCGTAGACCTTCAGCGTCTCCAGCGCCACGGCGCAGGCGACCGGGTGGCCCGAATAGGTGTAGCCGTGGCCGAAGCTGCCGAGCTTGCCGCTGTTGGCGGCGATGGCGCTGTGCACCTTCTCGTTGACCATGACCGCCGAGATCGGCACGTAGCCCGAGGACAGCGCCTTGGCGCAGCTCAGGATGTCGGGCTGGATGCCGAAGGTCGTGGAGCCGAACATGTTGCCCGTGCGGCCGAAGCCGCAGATCACCTCGTCGGCGATCATGAGCACGCCGTACTTGCGCAGCACGGCCTGCACCTTCTCGAAGTAGCCGGCCGGCGGCACCAGCACACCGCCCGCGCCCATCACCGGCTCGGCGATGAAGGCGGCCACGGTCTCGGGCCCTTCGGCCAGGATGGTCTGCTCCAGCTGCTGCGCCAGGCGGCTGGAGAAGTCCTGCTCCGTCTCGCCGGGTTCGGCATAGCGGTAGTGGTGCGGGCAGTCCACGTGCAGGAAGCGCGCGGGCGCGGTGGCGATGGGCAGGTCGAAGTCGCGGTGGTTGCCGTCGAGCCCGCCCATGCTGGCGGCGGCCACGGTCACGCCGTGATAGGCGTTGCGCCGCGCGATGATCTTCTTGCGCTGCGGCTGGCCGATGGCGTTGTGGTAGTACCAGACCATCTTCACCGCGCTGTCGTTGGCCTCGGAGCCCGAGTTGGCGAAGAACACGCGCGCCATGGGTGATGGCGCCAGGGCCAGCAGCCGCTCGGCCAGGTCGGCCACCGCCACGTTCGTGCGCTGGTTGAAGGTGTGGTAGTAGGGCAGGGTGTCCAGTGCCTTCGCGCCGGCCGCGGCCAGGCGCTTGTTGGAGAAGCCCAGCGAGGCGCACCACAGGCCCGACATGGCCTCCAGGTAGCGCTTGCCCTGTTCGTCGACGACGTGGATGCCGTCGCCCTCGACGATGACCAGCGGCGGCGTCTGCGGCAGCGCGGCCAGGTTGGTGTACGAATGCAGGTGGGTGGCGACGTCCTTGTCGCCGGTGCCGAGGGGTTCTGCCATGGGGTTCCTCTTTGAATGTCGGGCGCTGAAAGAAGGCGGCTAGAGGCTCGCCAGGTTGTCGTGGGTCTGCCGCGCGATGGCCTCGGGCCGGGTGCGGGTCGCGATGTGGGGCGTGACGATGATGCGCGGATGGCTCCAGAAGGGGTGGGCCGCCGGCAGCGGCTCCTCCACGAAGGCGTCCAGCACGGCGGATGCGATCTGGCCGCTCTCCAGCGCCGCGAGCAGGTCTTCCTGCACGAGGTGGGCGCCGCGCCCGGCGTTGACCAGGCGCGCGCCGCGCGGCAGTTGAGCGAACAGCGACGCATCGAGGATGCCGCGCGTGTCGTCGGTCAGCGGCAGCAGGCAGACCAGGGTGTCGCAGCCGGCCAGGAATTCGGCGCGCGCCGCATCGCCGTAGAAGGCCTCGATGCCCTCGGGCAGATCGCTCTTGGGGCTGCGGCTCCAGCCGCGCACGCGATAGCCGATGGCGAGCAGCGCCCGCGCGACCGACTGGCCCAGCACGCCCAGGCCGGCAATGCCCACGCGGTGGTGCCGGGGCGGCTCGATGGGCGCTTCCTCCCAGGCCGCGCGGCGCTGGCTCTCGAGATAGGAGCCCATGTGGCGCTGGCCGTGTACCACGGCCCAAGCCACGTAGGCGTTCATGCCGTCGGCCATGTCGGGGTCGACGATGCGGCGCACCGGCACATCGGGAAGCGCCGGGTCGCGCGTGATGTGGTCGGTACCCGCTCCCACCGACTGCACCAGCCGCAGGCGCGGCATGCGCGCGAGCAGCCCCGGCGGCGGCGACCAGCAGACCACGGCTTCGATCTCGCCGAGCGCGTCCAGCTCCTGCACCTCGGTGTCGATGCGGTGCAGCCGCGCCTGCGGAAAGCGTTCGCGGAAGGCGGGCTGCAGGTAGCCCATGGCGATCTGGTCGGAAACCAGTGCGATGTCGAGCGTCATGCGGCCACCGCCTGTTCCGCTGCCGCCGCCGAGAGCCTCGGCTGCGCCTCGATCAGCGTGCGCGTGTACGCATGCTGCGGGTTCGCCAGCACCCTGGCGGTCTCGCCGTACTCGACGATCTCGCCGCGCTGCATCACGGCGATGTGGTCGCACATCTCGCCGGCCACCCGCAGGTCGTGCGTGATGAACACCATGGCCAGCTGGAAGCGCTCGCGCACCTCGGCGAAGAGCTTCAGCACCTGGGCCTGCACCGATACGTCGAGCGCGGAGACAGGCTCGTCCGCCACCAGCAGCTGCGGCTCCATGGCCAGGGCGCGCGCGATGCCGATGCGCTGGCGCTGGCCGCCGGAGAACTCGTGCGGAAAGCGCTCCGCCGCGTCGGGCTTCAGGCCCACCAGCTCCAGCAGCTCCATCGCGCGGGCCATCGCCTGGGCCTTGGGCACGCCCTGGGCGATGGGGCCGGCCGCAATGGCCGGGCCGATGCGGTGGCGCGGATTCAGCGAGGCATAAGGGTCCTGGAACACCATCTGGATCTTTCCTTGCGACTGCGCCCGGAACTGCGCGCCCGATTGCAGGGTGCGACCCTTGAACAGCACGCGGCCGCTGTCGAAGGGCGCGAGGCCCACGATGCAGCGGCCCACGGTCGACTTGCCCGAGCCGGACTCGCCGACCAGTCCCAGCGTCTCGCCGCGGCGCAGCTCGAACGACAGGCCCTTGGCCGCCTCCACCCGGCGGCCCTTGCTGAACAGGCCGCCGCCGGTCACGTAGGTCTTGCGCAGCTCCTGGACCTGCAGCACGTGCTCGACGGGGCGCTGGTCGGCCGGCGCACGCACCTGCCCGTTCGGAATGGCCGCGATGAGCTTGCGCGTGTAGGCGTGCTGCGGCCGGGCCAGCACGGCAGAGGCCGGTCCGGCCTCGACCACCTCACCCGTCTGCATCACGACCACCTCGTCGGCGATCTCGGAGACCACGCCGAAGTCGTGCGTGATGAACAGCACCGCCGTGCCCTTGCGCTGCTGCAGCTCGCGGATGAGCTTCAGGATCTGCGCCTGCGTGGTCACGTCGAGTGCGGTGGTGGGCTCGTCGCAGATCAGCAGCGCCGGCTCCAGCACCAGCGCACAGGCGATCATCACGCGCTGGCGCTGCCCGCCGGACAGGCGGAACGGATAGCTGTCGATCAGCACCTCGGGCTCGGGCAGGCCGACGTCGGCCAGCGCCGCGAGGATGCGCTGGCGCTTCTGCGCGGCCGAGAGCTTCACATGGGCGTCGAACACCTCGGCGATCTGCTCGCCGATGCGCATCACAGGGTTCAGCGCCGTCATCGGCTCCTGGAACACCATGCCGATGCGCCGGCCGCGCAGCGTGCGAAGCTGTGCCTCGTCGAGCTGCAGCAGGTCATGGCCGTCGAAGAGGATGCGGCCGGCCACGGGCTCCACGTGCGGCCGCGGCAGCAGGCCCATGATGGCGTTGGCGATCATCGACTTGCCGGAGCCCGATTCGCCGACCACGCACAGCGTCTGGCCCGGCAGCAGCTGCAGCGAAGCGCCGCGCACCGCCAGTTCGCGGTCGGCCCCCTGGGGCAGGCGGATGTCCAGGCCCTGGACGTCGAGCACGGGAAGTACGAGCTTTTCCATTTTCATTTGCCCCTCCCGTCGGCGCGCGCGTTGAGGCCGTCGTTCAGGCCTTCGCCGACCAGGTTCAGCGCGAGCACCGTGAGCAGGATGGCCACGCCCGGGAACACCGCCATCCACCAGGCCTGGCGCAGCACCGTGCGCGCCGAGCCGACCATGTAGCCCCAGCTCATCTGGTTGGGGTCGCCCAGGCCCAGGAAGCTCAGGCTGGATTCGAGCAGGATGGCCGTGGCCACCATCAGCGAGGCCATCACCACGATGGGCGAGGCGGCGTTGGGCAGGATCTGCGTGAGGATGATGCGCGGCGTCGACTGGCCCGCCAGCTGGGCCGCCGCCACGAAGTCGCGCTGGCGCAGCGTCAGGAACTCGCTGCGCACCAGCCGCGCCACCGGCGGCCACGACACGATCGCGATGGCCGTGACGATCGACTGCACCGAGGGCTGGAAGATGGCTACCAGCACGATGGCCAGCGCGAAGCTCGGGATGGCCTGGAACAGCTCGGTGAAGCGCATCAGCGTGGCGTCGATCCAGCCGCCGAAGTAGCCCGAGACGGCGCCGATGCTCACGCCGATCAGCAGCGAGACCACCGTGGACACCACGCCGATCAGCAGCGAGACGCGCGCGCCGGTGACGATGCCCGACAGGATGTCGCGGCCCATGGTGTCGGTGCCCAGCAGCAGGCCCTGTTCCGCCATGGGCGCCGCGAAGGGCGTGCCGACCATGTCCCAGGGGTTGTTCTGTGCGACGAAGGGCCCGAGGGCCGTGACCAGCGCCACCAGCATCAGCACGATCAGGCCGAAGACCGCGCCCTTGTTGCGGCTGAAGCGCCGCCAGAATTTGCTTTTCATGAAGGGCTCCTTGGCTCAGCTCAGCTCGATGCGGGGATCGACGAGCGTGTAGACGAAGTCGGTGATCAGGTTGAACAGCACGGCCATGGCCGCGGTGAACAGGAAGCAGCCGAGCAGCAGGTTGTAGTCGCGCTGCAGCAGCGCGTCGAACATGAGCCGGCCGATGCCGGGCCAGGCGAACACCGTCTCGGTGAGCACGGCGCCGCCGATCATTCCGCCGGCCTGGATACCGGCGAGCGTGACCACCGGCAGCAGCGCGTTGCGCAGGATGTGCTTGCGCTGGATGCGTCCAGGCGCCACGCCCTTGGCGCGCGCTGTCTTCACGAAGTCCATCTGCGCGACTTCCAGCATGGAGGCGCGCGTCATGCGCGCATAGACCGCCATGTAGAACAGCGCCAGCGTGAGCGAGGGCAGGATCAGGTGCTTGGCGATGTCCAGCGCCTTGTCGATGCCCGTGAGGTCCGCGCCCACGGTGAAGAAGCCGAAGGCGGGCAGCAGGTCGAGCTGCACCGTGAAGAGCAGCACCGCCATCATCGCCAGCCAGTAGAGAGGCGTTGCGTAGAACACCAGCGCGACCACGGTGATGAGGCTGTCCTGCCACTTGCCCGCGTTGCGGCTGGCCAGCGCGCCCAGCACGATGCCGAACAGCAGCGAGAGCCCGAAGGCCGTGCCCGTCAGCAGCAGCGTGGCGGGCAGGCGCTGCAGGATCAGGTCGACCACGGGCTGCTGCTGGCGGTAGGAGAAGCCCAGGTCGAGCTTGAGCACGTGGCCCAGGTAGTTGCCGAGCTGCACGGGCAGCGGCTGGTCGAGGCCGAACTGCTGGCGCAGTTGGGCCACGAACTGCGCGTCGGACGCGCCGGCCTCGCCGGCCATGACGGACACCGGATCGCCCGGCGCCGCGCGAACCAGCAGGAAGTTGACGGTGGCGATCACCAGCAGGGCCATCAGGCCCTGCAGCAGCCGCACGGACATGAACTGCAGTCGTTTCATGGCAAGCTCGATTCGGGCATGCGGTGGCCCGGCCCATCAGGTCGGCATGGCCCGGCGCCGCATGCGGGGGAGGGAGGTCAGGCCAGCTTGACGCGGCCCAGGCTGTCGTTCAGGCCGATGCCGGAGGACACCACGTTCTGGATCTTGGTGCGGTACAGCGTCGGGAAGTTGATCTCGTGCAGCCAGGCCACGGGCACCTCGTCGACCAGCAGCTTCTGCACTTCCAGGTAGATCGCGCGGCGCTTGGCCGGGTCGCTCTCGCGCGCACCGGCGGCGAACAGCTCGTCGACCTTGGGGTTGGAGTAGCCGGCCACGTTGTTGAAGGGCGAGCCCTTGGCGATGTTGTCGCTGGTGTAGTTGCGTGCCACGCCGAGCGCCGGGTCGCCGTACTGGTAGACGTAGGTGAAGGCCAGGTCGAAGTCCCACTCGCTGTTGCGCTGGTTCCAGCCGGCCACGTCGGTGGCGACCATCTCGATCTTGATGCCGGCCTGCGTGAGGTTCTGGCGCACGATCTCGGCCTGGCGCTGCCACGATTCGCCGTAGGGCAGCGGCAGCAGGCGCAGCGTCTCGCCCTTGTAGCCCGATTCGGACAGCAGCTTCTTGGCCTTGGCGAGGTCGCGCGGGTACTTGGTCACTTCGTCGCTGGCGTAGGCGATGTGGCTGTTGAACGGGCCGGTGGCCGGCTTGGCGTAGCCGTACCAGGCGACCTTGGCCATGGCCTCGCGGTCGATGGCGGTCCACACGGCCTGGCGGAACTTCACGTTGTTCATGGGCGCCGTGCGGTTGTTCATCCACAGCCAGCTGTGCGGCGCGAAGAACTCCCAGCCCTTGGTGGTCACGGCCGCGCCCGGCAGCTTGGCCAGGCGGCCCACGTCGAAGTACTCCACCGTGCCGCCCGGGGCGATGTCGACCTTGCCCGACTCGAAAGCCGCGGCGCGCGCGGCCGCGTCGGGGATGACGTGGAAATACACGCTCTCCACGCTAACGACGCCGGGCTGGTGGTAGTTCTCGTTGGCCACGAGATTGATGTAGGAGCCCTTGACCCATTCCTTGAACTTGAGCGGGCCGGTGCCGATCGGCGTGGCGTTGGCGGGGTTGGTCGCGAAGTCGGTGCCTTCGTAGATGTGCTTGGGCACCATCGGCATGGTGCCGTTCTCGAAGATGCCCATGAAGGGGCCGAAGGGCTGCTTGAGCTTGAACTCCACGGTGAGCGGGTCGAGCGCCTTGATCGATTCCACCTGCGCCAGGCTGGCGCGGAAGCGCGCGTGCGTCTTGCGCAGGAACACGTCGCACGAGAACACCACGTCGTCGGCGGTGAAGGGCTTGCCGTCGTGCCACTTGACGTTGGGCTTGAGCTTGAAGACGTAGGTCTTGCTGTCCGCGCTCACGGTCCACGAAGTGGCGAGCTGCGGCTGGGGCTCGAGCTTCTCGTTGTAGCGCAGCAGGCCTTCGTAGATGTTGCCGGCGATCAGCTGAGTGGGGCCGTTCTGCACGATGCCCATCATCAGGCCGGGCGGCTCGGGCTGCACCAGCACGTTGACGACACCCTTCCTGGCCTGCGCCAGGCTGTGCAGGGGCACCCCGGCGATGGACAGGCCTAGGGCGGCGGAGCCGGCTTGGATCAGGTTGCGGCGTTTCATCGGAGCGGACCTTTCGAAGTGGGTAGGGCAGTGAAGAACGGGTGAATCTCAGTCGCGGAAGGAGGCCGGGCTGGCCGGGGCCAGGCGCTGAAGGAGCGCGCGCCATTCGCGGGCGTAGGGGTCATGCGGTGCGGAGGCGAGGCGGTTGGTGTCGCCGCTTTCGTACTGGCGCGCGGTCAGCTCGCAGACCTCCTCGGGCACAGGGTGCACGGCCTGGCCGGTGCCCTGGATGGCGACCTGCACGCGGCAGGCGCGCTCCAGGTTGTGCATCAGGATGAAGGCCTCGGCCACGCTGCGGCCCAGCGTGATCAGGCCGTGGTTGCGCAGGATCAGTGCGCGGGAAGTCGGGCCCAGGTCGGCGACCAGGCGCTCGCGCTCCTCGTGGTTGAGCGCGATCCCCTCGAACTCGTGGTACGTCACGCGGTTGTGGAACTGCAGCGCCCACTGGTTGCACGGCTGCAGCCCGCCGGCCAGCGAAGACACCGCGACACCGGCGACGGTGTGGGTGTGCAGCACGCAGACCGCGTCATGGCGCGCGGCATGCACCGCGCTGTGGATCGTGAAGCCGGCCGGATTCACGTCGTATTCGGAGGGCTCGACGATGTTGCCGTCCAGGTCGATCTTCACGAGCGAGGACGCCGTGATGTCGCGAAACAGCATGCCGAAGGGGTTGATCAGGAATTGGTCCGTGGTGCCGGGCACGCGCGCGGAGATGTGGGTGTAGATGCTGTCGTCCATCCCGTAGAGGGCGACGAGCCGGTAGGCGGCTGCCAGGTCCTGCCGGAGCTGGCGCTCCGCGGCCGTCATGGGCAGGCGGGCGCTGCCGCGTACGTCAGGGATGCTTCGTTCTGCTGTTTCCATTGAATCTCCGAAGATCGACTGTCAGCTGTCGACAGTATTCATCTTGCAGGTTGCGTGCCAGCCCAGACATCGGCGAAAACCCGGAAATTGGCGGCAGATGGCGCCTTGGCGGAGTTGCGCGTGCACCGCGAGCGGGCGCGGTTCTCGATTTGCGTGCAAGCCGCACAGCACGACGGCGCGGATGCTTCCGCGCTGGCGGCCTCACAAATATCTTTGTCGTCCGAAAGGCTCAGTGCTTCGACGCTGCCTTATAATCACGAAAAAGCACGATCGTTCTTTTTTATGGCGCCAGCGCCAGCGGGAAGAATGGAGAGGCGGCAAAGGTCGCGCCCTAGAATGACCGGTTTGCCCTCGAAGCCCCCTTTTTGCAATCCAATGGAGTCAAGTCAATGAAGGTTCTTGTGCCTGTCAAACGGGTCGTCGATTACAACGTGAAGGTGCGCGTGAAGAGCGACGGCACCGGAGTGGACATTGCCAACGTCAAGATGAGCATGAACCCCTTCGACGAGATCGCCGTTGAAGAAGCGGTCCGGCTGAAGGAAAAGGGCGTGGTCACCGAAGTGATCGCCGTCTCCTGCGGCGACGCCAAGAGCCAGGAAACCCTGCGCACCGCCATGGCCATCGGCGCCGACCGCGGCATCCTGGTGGAAACCGCTGAAGAACTGCAGCCCCTGGCCGTGGCCAAGCTGCTGAAGGCGCTGGTCGACAAGGAACAGCCCCAGCTCATCATCCTGGGCAAACAGGCCATCGACGACGATGCCAACCAGACCGGCCAGATGCTGGCTGCGCTGGCAGATCTTCCCCAGGCCACTTTCGCCTCGAAGGTCGAGGTCGCCGGCACAGATGGAGAGAAAAGGGCCACCGTCACCCGTGAAGTCGACGGCGGCCTGGAGACCGTGGCGCTCACGCTGCCCGCGGTCATCACCACCGACCTGCGCCTGAACGAGCCGCGCTACGTGACGCTGCCCAACATCATGAAGGCCAAGAAGAAGCAGCTGGACACGGTCAAGCCGGAGGACCTGGGCGTCGATGTGAAGCCTCGCCTCAAGACCCTGAAGGTCGCGGAACCGCCGAAGCGCGGTGCCGGCATCAAGGTGCCTGATGTTGCAACGCTGGTGGACAAACTGAAGAACGAAGCGAAGGTGATCTGAACATGACCGCACTTGTTATTGCCGAACACGACCACGCCAGCATCAAGCCGGCCACCCTCAACACCGTGACCGCAGCGCTGGCCTGCGGTGGCGACGTCCACGTGCTCGTGGCCGGCGCCAATGCCGCCGAAGCAGCCAAGGCGGCTGCCCAGATCGCTGGTGTCTCCAAAGTCATCGCAGCCGACAGCCCGAGCCTGGCCGAGAACCTCGCCGAGAACGTCGCAGCCCAGGTGCTCGCGATCGCCGGCAGCTACAGCCACATCCTGTTCCCCTCGACCGCCAACGGCAAGAACGTCGCTCCGCGCGTGGCCGCCAAGCTCGACGTGGCGCAGATCAGCGACATCACGGCCGTGGTGAGCGCCGACACCTTCGAGCGTCCGATCTACGCGGGCAACGCGATTGCCACCGTGCAGAGCAGCGATGCGACCAAGGTGATCACCGTTCGCACGACCGGTTTCGATGCCGCAGCAGCCACGGGTGGCAGCGCAGCCGTCGAATCGGCTGCAGGCGTGGCAGACAGCGGCAAGAGCAGCTTCGTGGGCCGTGAAGTCACCAAGAGCGAGCGCCCCGAGCTGACGGCAGCCAAGATCATCGTTTCTGGCGGCCGTGCCCTGGGCAGCGCCGAGAAGTTCACCGAAGTGATGGCACCCCTGGCCGACAAGCTCAACGCAGGCCTCGGCGCCAGCCGTGCAGCCGTCGACGCGGGCTACGCCCCGAACGACTGGCAGGTGGGCCAGACGGGCAAGATCGTCGCGCCCCAGCTGTACATCGCAGCGGGCATCTCGGGCGCCATCCAGCATCTGGCCGGCATGAAGGACTCCAAGGTGATCGTGGCGATCAACAAGGACGAAGAAGCCCCGATCTTCTCGGTGGCCGACTACGGCCTCGTGGCCGACCTGTTCACGGCCGTGCCGGAACTGGTGAAAGCGCTCTGATCGCATCGCTGCACTGAGCCAGAGGGCATCGTTCGCGATGCCCTTTTCGTATCCGCTGTATCTGGAGACATGACATGAGCTACACCGCCCCCATCAAGGACATGCTGTTCGACATCGAACACCTGGCCAACATCGGCGAGATCGCGAAGCTGCCCGGCTTCGAGGATGCCGGCCTCGAAACCGCACAGGCCGTGCTCGAAGAGTGCGCGCGCTTCAACCAGGACGTGATCGCGCCGCTGAACGTGGCGGGCGACCGCGAGCCCTCGTCGTTCAAGGATGGCGCCGTCACCACCACACCGGGCTTCAAGGAAGCCTTCGCGCAGTACGTGGCGGGTGGCTGGCAGGGGCTGCAGCATCCGGCGGACTTCGGCGGCCAGGGCCTGCCCAAGACCATCGGCGCGGCCTGCGGCGAGATGCTCAACTCGGCCAACATGAGCTTCGCGCTGTGCCCGCTGCTGAGCGACGGCGCCATCGAGGCGCTGCTCACGGCCGGCTCGGACGAACTCAAGGCCACCTACCTCGAGAAACTCGTGAGCGGCCAGTGGACCGGCACGATGAACCTCACAGAGCCGCAGGCCGGCAGCGACCTCGCCCTGGTGCGCACCCGTGCCGAGCCGCAGCCCGACGGCACCTACAAGGTGTTCGGTACCAAGATCTTCATCACCTACGGCGAGCACGACATGGCGGAGAACATCGTGCACCTCGTGCTGGCACGCGTGGCCGGCGCGCCCGAGGGCGTGAAGGGCATCAGCCTGTTCGTCGTGCCGAAGTTCCTCGTGAACAAGGACGGCACGCTCGGCGAGCGCAACGACG